>Ga0115570_10000637_pt1 | contig 29056 bp, 44 predicted proteins | sample COGITO_mtgs_1205_3_FD_87294 | JGI IMG/M metagenome (GOLD analysis project Ga0115570, IMG submission 87294) | Pelagic marine microbial communities from North Sea - COGITO_mtgs_120524 | ecosystem: Environmental > Aquatic > Marine > Epipelagic | place: Germany:Helgoland, sampling site Kabeltonne... | reverse complement strand
TATACTTCCGGGGAAGGCGGTCCCAACTTATTTGCACCAATTATTGAATAATTGGTGCAAATAAGTTGGGACCGCCTTCCCCGGAAGTATACTTAAGGCGTCTGTCGTGTGCATTTTTGTAACTAATGTGTGTAACTGTGTGTCGAAATGGTTCGAATCGAGTATTTAACCACAATGTGTTATGGCCCCGCTGTGCTATGCGTGTATATGCTGGGTGTGTATACTGTGTATAGTAGTCTACAGTATATATAGTTATCTCTGTGTGGTATATAGTTCTCTATAGTGTATACTGTAATAATGGTTGACAGTTCTATACTATACTGTATAATAGTATTGTTAATGAGAAGCAGAGGAGTAAGTCTAAACCCAGAAGAGAAGGTATTCTGGGAATCTAATTGTGCATATAGTGTAATATTCACTAAAAATCAATTGGCCAGATTTTCGGGTATAAACTACAACTCAGTAAGTGCAAAAACCATATTCGATTGGATATGGCAGGAAGTGGGTATACAGCCAGGGGAGTATTTGGTTAAACGACTGCATCACACATACAGATATAATCCGGAAATAGAGTTGCGGTTCACCAGAGAAGCATTTGCATACTGGAAACTACAGGGTTATCCGGTTGACAGATTGTGATTTTCATGTTACAATCAACTATTGTTTTATTTTCAACAGGGTGAAAATGGAGTTAGAACACAAAGGTGTTAGTTGTGAGTCTCCCCAATACTAGGAATAGTCGGGGATTGGACCACCATACTTCTTGCCTTTGATCTTCTTACCGCCCATCTTTACTCGATTGGAACCGATCTTGTGGCTTTTGTCACCGTCTCTGGAACGGTAGCCTTGGCTTTTACAACTTGCTAAGTTGGATGATCCCAGTTTCTTATCTGGGGTTGAGCTCTTGCACAACTTCTTGCTGGCTTTGGCTTCTGGTGTTTGAACTATATCCTTGACCTTCATGCATATATTTATCGCATGTGTGTGGTTGACAATCCTAGGATCGATGCTATACTGTATGCACAGTTAGGAAAAAGGAGTAACAGATGAAGAATTTAAATACCCAGAACCAGAGCCAGGCCAAGATCACCAGCACACCAGGTTATAGCATAGGATCATTCACATGCTATAATGCGGACGACACGGCGGTTACTGTGCAACTTACCAGTCTAGAAGAGATGTGGTATGGGCATGAGGAGAACATCAATCACCCAGAAGGTTCTGAATACCCCCTGAACATCAACGTGCCGCACATGAAGATCATGCGACAACGTGTGTTTGACAGCATTTTAGCCAGAACCGGCATTGATGTAGCCAGTTACGACAGCATTCTACATGCTTCAACCTCCCCAGGTAGAGATGAATCAGGTAACATCATCCTCACCAGTGATGACCACATGGTGAGGAATGTGTATGTTTAAGCAAAATAACTGCTTGACAATACTGTTTTTTGTGCTATACTAACTGTGTTAGTTTGTTTTAATAGTTAAACAAATTAAAACGCTGGGAGGCACAATGCAAAATAAAATAATAAGCAATAGGGAAATGTTTAGACAACTGTTAGCAAGAGACATACTTGCAATACTTGAGCAGTTTAATGGCGGAACATGTATGCGTTTAATTGACATTAAGGCGCAACTGCATGGCATGAGTGCATGTAGACACTACATGAATTTGCACACTAGCAATGGACATGGCTATTTAAGTTGGAATGACAGATTTTTTAGAGCTATACAAAGCATTAATGATAAAGGCTATGGTGTTAGCATACGCAAACACACTAATGGACAACTGTGGGCGTTTAGCACACAAACACTAAAGCATGACAACTGGCAACTGTTTATTGCTGACTGCTTTACAAACTGGACTGCTGACTACAATAGGAATGCTGGCTACAAACTTAACAGTGAACGAGACGAGGTTGTAGCATAATGGCAGACAGTAACGCATACACTTTATTTGTTAAAGGCTGGGGTGATGATGAGGATAGATACTATGCTATTAGCAGAGGCAATAGCATAGACGACTTAGTTAACGAAGCATTTAAAGACTTTGAATTTGAGGCTGACTACTATGTTATGGATAACGCAACACTAGACACAGTAGCAGAGGCTGTTATTAATGAGGGTTGCTACTAGCATACACTTTAAACAGTAGAGTTACACACAGGTTATGCACAGATATTGTGCATAACTTCTTCATGACGAAAAACGATTTTCCAATTCTTTCAGGGGGTGGCCGGTGTAAATGAGGAGATTCTCAAATCCGGAAAACGAACCCTATCCAAGACCTTCCAAAAAATCATCCCATTTAAGCCTCCGATCATAAATATATACACTATGTTAGACAAAATCCTTCACTATAAGTTTCCAGTTAAATGGGTCTTTATAGTATTAACTGTGTTACTCACTGTAAATGCTGTTATACTGTATAGTCTTATTGCATAGCAATTCTCTGTTTTTTTCAAACATTCCCCCTTTTTAAAATTTTTTTGCACAATTTTTTTAACACCGTATTTAAAACCACCCCCGCATAACCGTAAATATACACACTATGCATAAAAGAGCACACATTATAAGTTTCTGTAAGACCTGCACATGGCGTGTAGTTGCCAGTTTAGACACATTCTTATTGAGTTGGCTTATAACAGGTAATGCAGTTATGGGTGCAAGTATAGCCTCATTAGAAGTTGTAACCAAGATGTTCTTATACTATGCACACGAGCGTCAATGGGAAAAGCCTAAATTTAATCAGTTTGTGTTGCGAGTATACAAAACGGTGTGGGATCGTTTTAAAAAGATATCACAGTAGCCAAGTTCATTAATACTGAGGTGCCAGTTATAGCACTACCAATCATAATTGCTTTGTCATTCCAAAGATGTCCAACATATACCCAAGCGATTGAACTTAATGCATATGCACATTTACCTGCTGTTATAAATTCTGCACTCTGTAAGAACACACCTGTTACTGCTAACACAGTTGCTAGCCATTTGATATAACTGTCTAAGCCACCAGTAGGTGTGCTGGGTGCAAATATGTCTACTTGCTCTTGTGCTTCTGCTAGTTCTTCTTTCAGTCTGTTACGTTCTGCGTTTAGTTCACGTGCTAACTGTCCTGCTCTTGATGAACTATCAATGCGTTTGACTTCTTCTCGGAATGATTTTTCCATCACATCATGTATTGCGAAACCAGTGTTCTAATAAACAGAACTATGCCTGCACCGTTTAACAGTATGAGAGCACGGTCTTTCCATAACAAGCCAACTATCATCCAACCTGTTACACCTACTAAACTTAGTATTGTGTCGTAAAACTGTAAGCCTTCTATACCTCTGATGCTCATACTCATCAAGATAAAGCAACTGGCACACCACTTAACATACCAACTGAGATCCTGTTTGGGTGTTGCTGACTTCTGTATACGTTTTGAGTTGGCTAGTTCGTCTGGTGTGTAAATTTTTTTCATTATAGGTCCGTGTTCTTTTTCAGTGCAAATGGTGTAGATTCTACCGCTTCGGCCTTTACCTTACTCCTGCTCCACTTCATCTCTGCTATGTAACTGAGTTTCTCTAGTTCTGCTATGCGATCATGTGCTGACTGGAAATCGTAATAAGTTTCTTTTAACCATGGATTACCTGGTGAGAACTTGTTGCTGTATTTCACAACAAATATTCTATCGTATGCTGAGTCTGGTAACATTATACTGTAACTGCAATAATTGTGATAAGCACATAGGTCATGTAATGACCAAATTGATCTAGGCCCATTGCCCACCAATACTGTGTGTCCGATTGATCCATATGCCTAGGTGAGAAAGCAAAGCGACCTTTGAGATAGTTTGACTTGCTCCAGTCAATGTGATAGTGGATCAACCAATCCAATAGTCCCATTAAAAGGGCTAACCAAAAGCCTCCCAGTAACCACCATATCACACCAAAGGTCAGTAAGCCATGTTCACCTGCGTGAAATAACCCACCTGCTTTGCCGTAGTCTGCTTTTTGTGATATCATCCAAGGGGTTTGTAAAAAGTAATCTGCTATAAAGTGTTTAACCATTAGCCATGTAACGACTGCTAGTTCCATTGTGGTGTCTCCTTCCTCTGTGTTGTGTTTCTGTTAACCAGTCCAACTTAGTGATTGTCTGCCACCTTCGCCTGGCTTTAACACTATGTTGTTGGATTTGGGTATGTTTACTTCTTGAGTTGTTTTGGTTCTTTCATCATACATGACTTCTTGTCTGTCCTCATGTGTTGATGCACCATCATACTCACCTGAGTTAGGTAACAGATACATGTGAGCTGGACCTAACGTTGTATTAATTTCTTGCCTGTCGTAAAAGAATGGAACTCCTTCTATGCTGTCTAGTGCTTCAAGGTCTTCGTCTGTTACTTTATATACTTCGCCTTCTATTTGAAAACCTTGTTCTATATATTCGAGGCCATCGTTTTCTATGATCATAACACCTGGAAATGATCCTAAGTCTATCATTTTGAACAGAGCACGTTTTGTTCTTGATACTCCAACAAACTCGGCATCAGGAAAATGTTGCATTCCTCTGGTTTTGTTCCCCCGTTTAAGAGAACCATATACAAATACTGCCTGCATTATCCTACCTTTTCTTCTAGATTTTTAATCCTGGAATTCAAACTGCTTATCAGTCTACTTGTATCTGCATCTAAAGGCTTACTGGTGCTTTTGATTGCCATACTCTCTAACTCATCGATCTTGCTGTTTAATTCACCTATTACTCGATTCTTGTCTGTGATAACTTCAAGCAGTTCTGCTTTGGTCATTTGTGTTGTGCTTTTTACAGTCATAGTTTACCTAACTTTAAATATATATTATACAGCATATTTACCTGAGTGTCAACCTTTAAGTTAGGTATATTGGTGCTATTAGTCTAATCCGTGCTCGCCCCATTCTTCTTCATCTTCCCAATCATCGAAATCTTCTATGTCATGCAGTTCATTATAATCTCGCATTGCATCTTGCATATCATCTTCATCCTCAAATTCTCCACCATGAAGAGGGTGTTGCATTTCTTTATTCCATTCAGGGCCTACTTGCTTAAGAGCACTTTGAAACTTGGGATCTTGCCACATCAGTGTGAATGGTTGATCGCTTAGGTCAATGCCTGCCTGTTGTAATGTAGGATTATTTATAATAGGCCATACTTGACGGTCCTTGGTATCTGCCATATACATAAACTTGTCGTAGTATGAATAACCGCCATTTTGTTTGTTATCTCCTTTGGCAAATTGACTTACGCCTTTGATTGAAGTGCCGTATGGTAATTTTGTTAATCTATCTCCCCATTCTTCTGGTTTGAAACCTACACCTTGTGATTCTATGCCTTGCATTAATTCACCTAGACCAGCACCATAATGTAGGTTCATTTGCACACGATTTACTTTTTGTGTGCTACCTGTTAAATCTCCTAAGTCATCAACACCTTGCCAGGCTTGTTGTGTTGTTGCTACCAGTGTAGGCTTTTTGAAATTTATTATAAGCAATGGACCTTTGGCATTGTATTCACTAAAGTAGTTTGTGCTTTCTGTTGATGCGGTGCACCAACGTGTGCCTTGTCCAATATGACAACTGGCTTCTTGATCTTTAACCCAATATACATCACCATGTTCACTGCTGTATATTTTTTCATATGTGCCTTTAACTTTATCCAGTTTAGGATTTTCTTTGTCTTGAAAATCTATTTTGTCCCTAAATGAATCAATGCGCCAAGCGAAGTCGTTAATACTCTTATACTTATTGATATCTCTCATGTCCGCTGGCAGTCGATGTTTGTTCTGGTCAAACCAAGCCAGATCTTCAAAGTGTGTGCTTCTCATATCTTCTATGTCTGGAAATGTTGTAATTGTTCCAGGTCTGCTTACTAATCCTGGTTGTTTTACATCAGGATCTTTGCTGGCGCCTACCTTCATATAAAATTCTTGTTTTAAAAAGAATTTCAACAGCGGCAATGTATATCTCTTTTGAGGTGTAGGATCAAAACTTTCCAGCAGTCTTAAAAATGTTGTAGCAAACTTATTTTGAAATGCTGTGTCATTCATGATCTCATTGAATAGAGGATTGACTTCAAAGTTAGAACCATTGCTCCTATAACCTATTAATTTTTTTTCTCTAGAATCATTAGTAGCATTTTGTTGACTAGAACCTGCCCAAACGTGAAGTGGAGTTGCTCTGCCTAGTCCTGCATTTGAAAATGTGCCTAATGGTTGTAGATCTAGGTAACCAGTGTTACCGGGTATGCCGTCTTTTGCTGTTTGACTAGCATTATACATGTGCTTTTCGATACTGCCCCTTTTCTGCAGACTAAATCCTCTTCTACGAACTTTTGGTGGTCCAGGCGGATAGCCACCAGTCTCACCTCCTGGTCCTGGCCACGGTGCATTGTCTTTATTGTCTGGGTTAGGGTCACCGTATGTGCCCATGCTTCTAAATGGATGGTTTAAGTCTAGGTCAATATTATCTTCTCCACCTTGATAGGCATCTACTGCTCTGTCTACCTGTGCTATTGAATCACTGTCTAAAAATTGTTTTACTTTACCGCTTTGCACATGTTCTGCAAACTTCTTATGAACTTCTGCCTGTATCAACTTATGGCTTATCTTTTGATAATCACTTAATGCTTCATTTAATTCTATTCCATCTGAAGGCTTCTCAGTGAAGGCACCTTTCTGTGACATGTCACTTAATACACCATATATGCCTGCTGAAATTATCTTTGGAGCAAAGTTTTTTAATGTGGCCTGTAAGTTATATTCGAATAACTTACTCCATTGGTCTTTGGGTGCTTCTTCGACAAAAGGCTTTTGTGTGCGTTGAGCACTTTCGATTAAGTTGATTAACTTCCGCATGTCGTCCATGCTACTATTTATCAAGAATTAAATAATAATTTGTTCGAGTGTGACTCTGCTGTTTTCTAGGAACTCTTTGCCTTTACCTTTGGCCGCATTGTAGTCGTCTCTGTAATATACTGCTGATATACCTGCTTGGTGTATTAGTTTAGCACATTCTATACAGGGTAAATGTGTGCAAAACATCACAGCATCTTTACAACTTTCGTTGCTTTGTGCTACTTTTGTTATTGCATTGGCTTCTGCATGTAATACTTCTGGTTTACTTGTTAGTTTTTTCCATTCTACAGAATCACTGCTACTATGCATTATGTATCCACGAGCCGCATACTCTTCTCTCATGTGAGGAACATCATGTATAGTGTCTTCTATTTCACAGACATTGTCCCAACCACTAGGCATACCGTTATAACCAATGCTTATGATTCTATTATCTTTAACTATGATAGCACCTACTTTGGCTCTGACAGCATGGCTTTCTTGTGAAAACCTTTCTGCTACATCCATATAGGCATGCTTCATTGATTGTTTCATTTTACTTTAGTCCACAGTCGTTCATGCATAAAATACACAAACATTTTTATAATCATATCAGCCCCACCAATAATCATTGCTGATTCTCTTAATTGGTGGCTGTCCCATTCAGGATGAATAGCATCTAATGTAACATAAGATACTATCATGGTTATACAAACTGCTAAAATTCTCCATGTAATTGTTTTTGCTATGCTTCTGTTGATACTGTCTGCCATAATCTCCTCATTAAATCATACATCACTACAACACTTAATCCGCTAACTAGTAGTTTGATATCAAACAATAAAGATAATGCTGTAAACGGCGCATACGTTTGTCCTATGTTGGCTAAAACGTGCCACACTAACCAACTACAGCCTAATGCTACATACTTGTTATCTAATGTTCTACTGATAAAAGGTGCTACGGCTAGTGCTGAATAAGTCATTAGCATACTGTTATGGAATCCTATAAACAGATCAGATATGAACATAACTGCTAATGGGAATAAGAATGCTAAATTGTTTTTAGTTAGATATGGTGTAAGAACTGCAAGTCCTAGTAATGGTTCGCTGTTTGCTGGCAATGGTAATAGCCTACTTATTACCAAAGCCCCAAACAAAATTAATCCTGTTTTTATTGTGTTATTCATTTGTTTTTGTTTATAAAGTCGCTGTCTGCATGTGCAACTCTCTTTCTTAAACTGGTAGAACTAAAACTATGGTCTCTGCCATTGTATACTATTTTACTTCCACGTTGTTTAGCAATGTCTTTACCTGTGAAGTCTTTGTTTTTATATTCGTCTCCCAGTATACGAACATCAATTGGTAGTGTGAGCAGTAAGTCAACTAAGTCTTGTTCTGTGTTGTAGATAACAATTTCGTCTACATACTTAACAGCGGCCAGTTGTAGTTGCCTTTCAACAATGCTCTGCACTGGTTTATTTTTTTCTGGTCTATCTTCTGTAGGATCGTTTTGCAAACCAACAATTAAAAAGTCGCAATGTCTTTTTGCTTCTTCTAACATTGTGATGTGACCTGCATGTAACAAATCAAATGTGCTACATGTAAATCCTATCTTGCCGCAATCTTTATAACTTAGTTTCAATGTTTTGGCCTATTGTTTCTATCGTTCCATACAATATACATTATAATTAAAATTAATATGTAAGTAACGTATTCCATTAATATGTAAGTAACGAATTCCATAATTTATTTTCCAAAGTCTATAAATTCTACATCTATAGGTGTATCCTTATTTACAACTGTTCCAAACAAAGTTCCACCTTTTCCGGCACCACAATCTAACCAAATAACCCTTCCTCCTTGACCATTAGTAAAGTCTAGCGGTTTGAGTTGAAAGTTATCAAAGTCAGGCTTTTCTGTAAGAGGTGCAGGGTCATGACCTACTATTAATGTTATACCAGAAGGAACTGAGTGCCTCCATCGGTAAGTTCTTGCAGGGTATGTTTGACCACCATGTTCAAAAGTTTTGCTATAATCTGCTTGGCCAAACATCATCTCATCAGTCATCTTACGAGTATATGTTTTGTTTGATGCTTCTGCTTCCCAGAAGTCTGGATGCATACCTGCATGTGTTACAAATATATTCTCACTTATCTTAATAAAGTTTTCACAATAGTCTTCAACCATACGTCTAAAATCTACTTCAAATGCTTTATCAGTTTTGAATTGATCTATTGTTACCATGTTAGGAGGGCCTAATATAACATTAGCACCGTTTAGGTATCTAATAATTTTATGCTCATGGTTGCCTTTAATTACAGATGCTTTACCTTGATCTAACAATTTAAGCATTTCTGATACTACTTTAGCACCATCTGGACCATTATCAATAAGATCCCCTACACTAATTAAGTGCAAATCGTTTTCACAAGCAAAGTCTACAGCACGTTTAAAAGGTGCATAGCCTCCGTGAACATCTCCTATAATTAAGAATCTCATACTACTATTATAGCATATCTACAGAGTATGTCAAGTAGAATTTATGATAAAGTGAAAAATAAAAAATTGCATAAATAAGTAGTGTATTAGGGAGATCCACACGTGGCACAAGTCAAAAATTATGGTTTAATCGGAGTTGGAGCAAGTCTTCAGTTAGGTAAACAAGGACCTAAACTGAAAGGTAATGCAGACGCAAGTTTAATGCAAATCGTTGCAGAAGATAATGCTACACTTACACGTTTACAAGGAGCGAATGCTACAGCGGCCGCAGACTTTGTAACCAAAGCACAGTTAGATGCTCAAGGTGCCGCAACAGATGGCTTCAGTCTAACATTAGGTAATGTTGACGCATCAGGAGATGGCGATTGGCATATTACTCCAGATCAAGGCGATTATGCAGGCAACACCTCAGTAACTAGACAAGGTGCTGTTACAAGTTTAACAAATACAGAAAAAGTATCAGAAGCAATTGATAAACTTAACGAAGCCACATTTAATATATACAACAATACTTTTGTTAGAGATGTAAACTTTACTGTAGATAATGCTACAGGAGGTGCTCCGCTTATTTCTACGTTGACTATTTCAACTACAGGTAACCCAAATAGATATACTATTAATTGGGGAGACGGAACATCAACAACTGCTACAACAGATAGCACACCAACCCATACATATTCTAACAATGCATTATCTCCCTTTGATGTTACTGTAACAGCATTCAATAATACAGGTGCTGGAGAAGGTAGCACAACAAGTTTAACAAAGAACAATTTTATAACCTTATATACGGCAGATCCTGCCGCAGATTTTGGTTTCTTTGCCGCATCAAGTGGCGGCGGAGAAGTGACGCAAGTCGATGATGGCACAGCATTGTATTTTGAGAATCAAACTACCAATATTGGTAGTGCTTCAGCAACATACAGAATAGAATGGGGTGATGGGTCAGCAAACGCGGCTATTTCCGCAGATACCGATTCAGGTGGAACGCAAGGCTCACGTTTGGCTCACACCTTTACTACATCAACTGAAACAGATCAACAAAGAACTGTTAAGTTGACATTGCTTACACACTCAACTGCTGACCCTTCAACGGTCCCTAATAATACAACAGCAGTTATTAATGTGTATGACACCCACACCCCAAGTGTTTCTTTAGACGATAACAGTGGCATAAATGAAAGTGCTACTTCAGGACATCCTGTAACATTCACTAATACAACAGAAGCAGGTGTAGGCACTTACTCCGCAATGGAATCCAATATAGATATGTGTGGGGAGATGGAACTACTTCTACAGTTAATGTAGGCAGTGGTGCAGATGGTGATACTAGCGGAACAATAGATCACACTTATGCTTTAAGCAGTGGACAACAATCGGCAGGAACGTCAGTAGACTTTGTAGGTAACTTAGAAGTTATTAGTAATCATTCAAGTTCACCATTCAAGAGTTCAAACTTTACAGTTCATGTAGAGCCAGATATTAGAGCGGCCATTACAGGAACAACTACTACTCCAACATTAAGAAGCAGTAATGACAATATAAGGACTTTATATAGAGGAACAGATTTAAGTGGAACAAACAGAGCAGTAGTTACAGTTGATAATACAACACAAAATGCTAATGCTTATGTTTATAATTGGGGCGACGGTTCAAGTAACGACTCAGTAAGTGAGTCAGGCTCACCAGCAGGTTCAGTAGGCGGAGCAAACATAACACATGATTATTCAAGCCAGTCCGCTGACAGTTATACATTAACACTTACAGCAACAGGTCAACCAGACTTAACAGTTCAATCAGATACTGCTCAGGTTGTATTTGCATTAGAAGATGTTCCAGCGGCGCCAGGTAATGTTTCAAGTAAAAGTTTAACATTATCCACAGGTGCACAAGATACAAGTAAACTGGCACACGGAGCCGCAGATGCTACCGGTGGCGGTATTAGTGCAGGTCAAAGTTTAAATACTACAACTGCAAGAAGATATGATACAACTACATCTATAAGCACAGATACAATTGACAATGCATGGAAAAGTGATAGCGGAACAGCAAGTGCTGTAATAGATGGTTCAGCAGATGGCACAAAAGCATTTAGCACATCAACAAGTGAAACAGGAACATTTACATCATTAGTGATTACTAGTGAGGGAGATGCTTATACAGAAATAAGTTCAACTACATATCCACAAAACTTCTATCAAGTGTTTACAGGTAGAGTTACAAAAGATATTAGTTCATTAGCACATGGTGTTCACAGTTTTGCAATAAGTCATACTGCAACAGGAACTACAAACAATGTTTATGTTGTTAAAGATAATGTTACTAGCACACCAACAATAGGAATGGGAAGTGCTTCATTAGTAGAAAAAACAGCAGGATCAAAACGATATGTATCAGGTGTTCCATATTATAATAGTGGTTCACCACAAGTTAAGTTAGTAGGTGCAACTGTAAGCAATCTAACTGGACAAGCATTTTTAGACAGCACAAGTATTTTTTATATTGCTAGTGGAACAAATGCAGAAAGCACAGGTAGTTCAGCAGTTCAACAAGAGTTTAGAACTTATGCACAAATAGATGGTGCTTCAACGATGCTTAATTCAGGCAACCCAATTGCGAACGTAGGTGTTAGTAGCGGTTATGCATTAGGTAACGTTGATGTAGACATTACTAGCAGTTCAGTAGCAACTGTAGAAAGCATTAAGTTTAGAGCAGTTAATGTTAATGGAACAGGAGCATATAGTTCAGAGTCAAGCGAAAAGATTCAAGTATGGATAGCAAGTCCTACCTTTGATGAAGAGAATATTGCAGTTAGTGATAGTTTAGGTGCAGGTTTTGATGATGACGGTAAGAGAATAACAGGCTTTAGTGCAAGTGCAGACACACCAGCATTTGATAATAGTGTAAATAATTATACAGCAAATGCGTGGAGTGGTGCAGAAACTATTGCAGGAACAAGCGAAGCAGTTGTAAGATGGAATACTTTACAACATTTTGATACAAATTTAAGTTCAGGTTACCTACCAGTAGGTCCAGACTTAGCAACAGGCAGAAGTGGAGCACAATACTTTACTTTTGCATTTAGAAGAACAACAATGGCTAACTTTGTAATTAGATTAAGTGGTAAAGTTAGCGGAGTCTTTGTAGCGGCTCCAGGAACAAGCATAGATAGTGCTAGTGGATTAAATGGTTGGATTGATGGTTCAACAACATACGGCGGATCAGGAACCCCAGGTAGTGATACAGGTAATGGTGGTAATGGTTCAAACGGTTGTGCATTTACATCAGGTGATAGAATTATAGATGGCACTACTTATAGCAACCAAACATTTACAATGACACTAGGTGATCAGAACGCAACAGATTCAACAGGTAATAACATACTTGTAAGAATAAAACTTGAGGATGGCGATTCTCTAACAGCATTGAGTATTGAATAATGGCAATAACAGATAGTCAAAAGGTTGATTTACTTTGGAAGAAGGTAGGTTTTAGCAAGGCTAAAACTGATACCAATGCTTCTAAGAAAGCACCTAACGAAGCAAACGTTTCGGATCTGATTATTAAAACATCAATGATATGGGCACAGTCAGATGATATACCTGGCATAATGCCTAGTTCAAATTCAAGTATTGTTCATGTGTATTTAGATAGTGTTAGTGGTGCATTACAAACCACAGAAGATGGTTCAGCAACAGATAACAGAACTTGGAAGACAGGAGCAACTAATTGGATTCCACCTTCATTTGGTGCAACATATCAGTTAAAAGTATATGCCGCGGCATCAGGTCTTGCAAATGCTCAAAGTTCCGGCGCACAGTTATTTGAAACAGGTTCAGGTAATGATGACCAATGGTATTTTGATTACCAATCAGGCATACTACATTTTATTGGTGAGAACTTACCTACTGACATAGGAACAGGCACAAGTAATGTAATTTACGTTAGTGGTGCAAAATATGTTGGCTCAACTGGTATTGGTTCAGATGCCTCAGGTGCTAGTTCAACATTTAGAAAATCAAACCTAACAGCAGTATTTGCCGATGCTACAATAAACGAAGGTGACATTATAGAAGTTACTGACGCAGGTGACGGTGAGTATGCTGTATATATAGCAAGACAAGATAGCCCTGCTTCAACAGGACACTTAACATTAATCAGCACCAGAGATAGTTCCGGCACAGATGCCGCAACACTAAGTTCAACTGTTCAGTTTAATGATGGTAATGTTACATTAGGTAACGTTAGTAACCTAAGCAGACCAATGGAAGTATTAGTTGAAGTAACAACTGTATTCGATGGTGATACTACTATTACTATTGGTGATGATGCTGATCCAGATAGATTAATGCCTGCAACATATGTTGACCTAAGTGAACAACAAGTATTTGCTGTTAATCCAAGTTATGTTTATACAGATTCTCTTGATGCTAATAATACAATCAAAGCATACATTTCTACTTCCTCAGGCACACAAGGAACTGCTAAGATTCGAGTTAGTTACTCTTAATCAAATAATTCTTCAATATCAATATTAGTAAAGCCAGGTGCTTTATCCCATCTAACAGGTCTTTGATATTTGTCTTTTTGATTTAATTGATGTGTGAACATTAGTTCACAGTTAGGTATCTTTTCTTTCCATGTTTGCAATTCACAGTATTCATTGTGTAAAAAATTAACACACCATAACCATTTGTCTTTGTCTAATGTTACGTCTACTTTATCTTCCCATTGGTCATGCCAGCCGCCACCTAACCGTTTACATATATAATAACTTTGACATTGCTGATCAAAATCTTTTCTTACTAATATATAGATTTTTTCGGCCATGCCTATTAATATATCTATTAGGTTTTCTATATCTGAGTTTGCATTATGGAATGGCATAAGTTTGACAATACAGTTTGTATTTTTAATTATGTATCTTAATGTATCTTTATGGATGTTAGGCATGCGTGTATTATCTCCATACTGTGGATTATTTTGCACATACGTTTTGCTTAATCCCTCATGGAATGGTTCGTCTAAGTTTTCATAATTATGTTGTTCTGCTAATTGTTTACAGAAACTTGTGCTACCACTCCTATATGTAGTTAATACTAAAATCATTGTATCATTTTGTAGCCATGATGTTTCTGTAGCAAATCATAAAATGCTGGCTCACCATTTGCTACATTAGTTGTCCACTCGTCATCGGCTTCGCTATTAGCATCATCACTAATATATTTGTAACATATAAAATCACGTTCCATAAATGCACATACTTTTGCTAATGCATAAGCCTCCATATCAACACAATTAAAATCTTTGCCTTGCATTGTATATGTAAGTAAATCCAAAGCATCAACATCATCCACAAATTGATCTTGTGTTCTGCATGTATAACCTGTAAAATCATTTGATGAAGGGAATTGTAATATGCCTTTAGTTAAACTAGTATCACCATATGTAATACCAGGACCTCCAACTAATTCTCCGCAATCCATATCACCTTGAACAAATGATGTGCATCTAATAACATCTCCCTGTTTGACACCAAATACTCCTCCAGCAGTTCCGTAATTAATAACTGTTTTAATTTGGGGATGGTCGGCTAAATATCTTGTTAGAACATGTGTTGCATTTATTTTACCAACTCCTGTAAATAATATTTTCTCAGGTAACATGTTTGGTAATTCTTGTTGTAGTGCGGTCACTACTATGTAACTGTCATCTATTGCTCGTAGATGAGAAAATAAACTAGTCTGCATTATAATATATGGTCGTGATCACGACCCTCCTCTGTTATACAAAAGTATTTAATTTTTGGAGTCTTATTAATTATTTGTTCAACAAAGTCTCCGGGTCCTGTAAAGTTATGGCTTACGCATTTACCTAGTTGATGCCTACCTGGAGTAAACTTAGGATGTGTTAAGTCATAGTATTCGTTTACATTGTTATCTTTAAGCCAATCCCAGTATAACTTTTTACCATCTTCCCATTCTTGCTCTGTGCATTCATTCCAATCATATTGCACCCAAGGATTAAGTTCCCATTGTTGGCTTACCATTTTTTGTTCTATTAGTTCTTTGTCGTTGGTATTTGCACAATGCCACATGTCTTTTCCTACTGTTCCAAAGTCTAACTGTAGACCTCCTGTTGGTCTTACAGCAGTAAAGTGCTCATAGTCTTCCGGCTCTAGTAACCATTCTGTTTTTTTATTTGCACTAAATTTTAAACTTGTAAAGTATGCCGGTGGTGCTGTTTCTATATCTTCTGGCTTTGCAATGTTTTGATCTAGTTTTTCATTATAGTGAACTAGTAAATTAATGCTTTGTAATTTATTCCACAGTAAGTCATGTGTATTAGGATCCATTTTATTGTGTAATATGTATTCTGATAAGTGTTCCATGTGTAATTCAAACAGTTCATGTAGTCTGTTTAAACTAGGAATTCTCATATCATTTAAATCTTTATCGTTAAGTTTTAGTTCTTCTGGAAAACTATACCCTAATTCTTTTGCAACAGGGTGAGAGTTAAGTAAGTTAATAGTGTCGTTCATCTCAGTTCTGCTTTCTAGTATCCAGTCTTTTGTAAGTCCTCGATAAACATCACTGATCATTTCGAATGCTTTTTTGTTGCCTCTTACTTTATAATCGTATGTTGTTGCCCATACTTTGTTTTTATATGCTGTGATAAACTTTTTAGTTAAAGGTAAGTCATTAAGTTCAAAAGTAAGAACTTGCGTGTCTTGTTCGTTAAGTAATTTATTTGGTGTATAGTCCCAATAGTATTCAGTAGATACATTACTGCCAAAGTAATCTACGAAACCTTCGCCGTAGACAACATGATAGTAATATTTTTTAGACATAACCTAGAGTCTCATTTGGAGGAGTATTTTCATTAACAAATTCAAATATATGTTGAATGTGTTCTAAATCTTCCTGCGTTCTAAGACTGCATAGTTCATTAGCAAAATGTAATTCGACATTATTATCTATAGCAAGTTGCAGTAATGATCTTCTTCTAAAAGGATCATCCGGCAAGCCATATATACTGCAACAAACAATTCCGTCAACATTGTATCCTGAGATATATTTTTCTAAGCCAGGAAACCAATCAACATATTCATTTTCAAATTGATAGTCGCTTATTTTAATTTTATGCTTACTGCAATAGTTATTGATTACATTTCTTTGCATAGGTAAAGGAATTGGTCCACTAAACTTGCTGTTCCAACCTGCATAACTAATCCATTTTTTAGTATTGTCTACTGGCCTATTATCGTCTTTTTCTCCGACAAATCTAAAATAACCGCCTGGAAGTTTTCTATGATAGTGTCCGCCTTTGGGTAATACTCTGCCGTCCATACTCCAACGTGTTATGTCTGTATCATTATTAAAGTTACCGTGTATATGGTGTTGTTGGAATAAGTGAGCCTGTCCTGGCTCTAATGTTACGGGCCAACAAAGTTTAGAACACTCGCCTTGTAATTCATCGTAACTCATTTGTTCATCATAACATCTTTTAGTTAAGTCATCTGAATCTTCCCAACCCATAATCTGCATACTGTTATTACCGTAGCACTTTGTGAACGGTGTCCATATAGTTCTTAACCCTAAGCCATTGCCAACCCAAATGCCTTGATGGAAAGCAAGTAGTCTACCTTTCTTTGCTTGGTTTGGTATAACTACTCTTATTGTAAAAAATCTTTGTAGCATCCAATCATCTTGATCTATTAATTCAGGAACATATTGAGAGTAGTATGCATCGACTCTTTCTATAAAATCGTTATCGCCTGTCCTGTGTTGTAAGTAAGAACCTAATTCTGATATCTCTTCTGTGGTTAATGTTTTGTGGACCGTTTCTAATGACTCGATATTTGGAAACTTTTCCTTTGCTACATTAAGCCAAAACTCTGGCCAATTGTGTTTATCTAAATCATATTCTAATGTTTGGTTGTCCCATCTAGGGTCTAAATCTTGTATGCTCATATCTATATTTACCGGGTGGTTATTAAAAATTTAAATTAATTTGGAGGTCTTCATAATTACCTTGATGTGTATCAAAATACGAATCCCATTTGTCTAAATCCCAATCAACATTTAAGTTATTAGTCCCACCAAAACTATACTTATCTTTATTTTCTGCAATAAAATTATTATTGTGTTCTCGTTCTGCGTCTGAAGGTTTTGTGTCTCTTCTATCCCAATAAAGAAATCTCATATTTACTTTACTGAACTCGCTCCATATCCAATCAGTGCCTGGCACTATTTTCATTTCGCTATACTTTAAAAACCGTGGAGCAGAATCTTCTCTCCAAAAGCCAAATGCTCTGTAGAATGTTTTAGGAAATAAATCCCATTGTGCTTTTTGTATTTTATGACCATACCCTTTACCTCTATGTTCTTCTAGCACAAATATACCTCTTGTTCTTATTACTGTATCACTTAAATTGTAAACACAACTATAAGCAACAGGCACATCATCTACTTTATAACACACAGGGAACAATATAATACTAGTATGCCACATGTGTTTTGGATACTGTATTATATGATAAGGGTTATTAAATATTGGAATCAGGTCTGGAGTAGTTTTCCATAATGGAGCAATTCCCTTTTGAAAATCGCTCCATGTTATTATTTCAAGATTCTCACTAGTCATCTGCATTGAGATATTCTAGCATTGTATATACATCGCTTACTTCGAATGGATCACCTTGAGCATTATCACTAACACCTGGTTCTACCCACATCTTTTCAACAACACCATCATTAACAATCATAGAGTATCGCCAACTCCTCATACCAAAACCAATATTAGTTTTATCAACTAAAAATCCCATTTGACGTGAAAATAATCCTGCACCGTCTGGTAATGGTTTTACTTTCTTTATGTCCTGATGTGCCATCCAATTATTCATAACGAATGTATCATTAACACTTAGACAGTAAACTTCATCTATGCCTTTACTTAACAGACTATCGTATTCCATTTCATATCCAGGTAAGTGTGTGCTACTGCATGTTGGAGTAAATGCTCCAGGTAATGCAAATAAGGCTACTCTTTTGCCTGTAAATATTTCTTGCGATGTTAAGTCATACCATATAAATCCAGGTTCTGTATCTATCTCTTTACGAGTTTTAAATACTACATCTGGGACCATTATGTCCATTGCCATTTGCTTTCTCCTATTAAAATCTATATTTATTTTGATTTATAAAATACCCATTTGATATTTGGCCTCATCACTAACATGGATGTCTGGGTTCCATGGTGGGTCGAATGTTAGTGTAATATTTATAAGATTTGCTTCTTTTATACTTCTAACTGCAAACTCTGTTTCCATCATTATCATTTCGCCAAAAGGACAATTAGGTGCAGTTAAAGTCATTATCACTTGCACGTCGTTTTCTTCATTAACATCTATGCCATACACTAAACCTAAGTCAACAATGTTGATGCCTATCTCAGGATCTATTACTCTGCGTAAATTAGATTTTACTCTATCTTCTAACTTAATCTCTTCACTGCCTTGCATAAACCCTCCACCAAGTTGTTAATATCTTCTTTGTCGGTGTATATACCAGGACTTACTCTTAATACTCCTTTACCACCACTAACTCTATTTACTATAGGATGGGCACAAAGTTTTCCTGCTCTTACGGCAATATTGTCTAAACTAAGCATAGCACTAAGATCACTAGGATGAAATCCATCGCAATTAAAACTGTAAACGTGTCTGCCGTTCTGTCTATAGTTAGGGTATAACAGTTTTAGTCCATCTACATTAAATAGTCCTGCATCACTTAGTTCAAGATCTACCTTCTGCATGTATCTTGTAATTTCGTTATAGCCTACCCACTTTATATATTCTGCGGCTACTCCTAGTCCTAATATACCTGCAATATTAAGTGTGCCAGGCTCGTGCTTAGTGGGACCTTCTTTGAAATCTACATTACCAGAGAAGTCATAATGATTTATAGTATCACCGCCTTGCTGTAATGCTCTGTGTTTAGTCCAATCTAGTCTACCATATAATACTCCAACGCCCGTTGGACCATACATTTTATGTCCACTAAACACAGCATAGTCAACTGAAAATAGGTCGAATTCATGTGTTCCTATTGTTTGACATGCATCTATACATACCTTGATACCATGAGAATGTGCGGCTCTTGTTAAGCCTTTATAATCAGTAGGTATGCCTGTTACATTACTATGGCTGTGAATACTTAAAATACTATGAGGGTGATTTTTAAATAACTTTACTGCTTCGGAAGTAGAGATCATTCCGTTATCAGTTAAAGGTAAAACTATAAGTCTACCATTCTCTATAGTTCTGCCTTGCACAATCCAAGGTAATATATTTGCTGTATGCTCTGCTTCTGAAATGAATACTACTGGTGCATCTTTGTTCCACTCAGCAACCATATTAAGACCTTGTGTAGCACCTGTAGTAAACACAATATTATTTGGTTTACATTTTAGTAAGTCGGCAACACTTTCTCTAGAGCGTTCGATATCCTCAGATACTTTTTGGCTAATCTCATAGTCTCCTCTGTTTACATTACACCTTTCATTTTCATAGTATCGATTCATTCTTTTTAATACAGATATATGTGTTTGTGTAGAAGCCGCACTATCGAAGTAACTTAAACTTTTATTGTTTACTAATGTAGGCCATTCCGCCTTTGTTGTTATTGGTTCAGAAAGCATTCTTTTAAAGTATCCTTTGCCAGTTGACCGTTTAGACCTCTGGCTTGTAATAGATATAGTTGATCTGGATCAATGTTACTTACTGTGCATCCATGTGAACATGCTATATCCTTTGTGTTAATGTCTAACTGCGGTTCACTAATCGCAGTCGCCTTATTACTTAGAAGTAAATTTTTATTGTATAATTTTGCATCAGTTCCTGTTGCAATCTTATCTACAAAAATATTACCTATAAAACTGCTACTAGATTCTACATCAACAACTGATTTTACATCTATGTCGCTAATGCTTTCTTTCTCTAAATGATTTACTAATACACCTACATGATTGTTGTTATCATTTTTAATATTATATCTACCGTCTAAACATACTTGACTACTTCTATATATATCAAATTCAAAAAACTCTTGTGCATAATGAGCCCCTTTGCCTTTAGTTTGAACAATAACATCACTTTTAGGAAAACAAATAAATTTACTATCAACAAGAGTAAGTGATTCTTTACCAGGACTTGTTTTTCTTAGTATTTCTAATTTTGCTCCTTGTCGAACAAGATATGTTATCTTAATTATTTTACAACCAAAGTCTTTAGGTTCAATATATTCTTCTAGTGTTATATTAGAATCTCTTCCAACATCAACTATAAAGTTTATGCAAGACAGATCTTTATCGTGTTGTTCTTCACTATACACAAGGCACGAAGTGTCTACTAGGCCTGTTCCAAATCTCATTCCAATTGGGTTAGTTGTATTTAAAAATGCAAAGTCTGATATACGTCCTGTAGGCTCAAAGTAGGGCTCATATTCTTTTAAACTAGTCATCTTTGTGTATTCGTCTAATACTTTTATCCCCGGATATACGCTCATAGGTCTTTGAATATGCCCATCTGATATATGCCAGTCGTTTACATAATCGTCTTTAAGTTCTTTAGCAGTTATTGTGCTGTGAGTGGGCGTCTCATTAATATGATTACTAAGTCTTTTTATATTCATATTTTTATGTATATAACTTGATAAAGGATTGTGCTCTGCAATACTTTCAGTAAATTTACTTACAGCACTTGGCCATAATTCTTTATGTTTTTTAGAGAGCATATTTTGCCTTATGCCTAATGCCATCATATTAGGCAACTCCCATAATCCATACTGTAAAAAATTATCAGGCATCAATAAATCCTTGCTCAAATATTTGATATGCTTTATCTTTTCCTTCATACTGTTTGATATTTGCATTTTTCATAATACTAACTGAACTAACATTCAAATCTTCGATTAATTTTTCATAATGCGTAATTATAATTAATACTTTAGTAGGATCTGATTCTATATACTCATTTAACCTTTCTGTTAGCATTTTAATGCCATCAACATCTAGTCCACTATCTGGTTCATCTAGTATCGCACACTTAGGATCTAACATTAGCATTTGTATTAGTTCGTTCTTTTTCTTTTCACCGCCACTGCTGTCTACATTAAGTTGTCGTTTATCCCATTCGGAACCCAGTCCTAACTTATTACTTAATGCTCTAAACTCAAACAAGTCATCTCTAATGTTTGGCTTTATGCCATTAGATTGCTTTGCTTGTTTTAGAAACTGAAAGTTACTAAGACCAGGCACAGGAGAAGGGGACTGGAAACCAACAAATAAGCCTGCCCTTGCTCTCTCGAAGGTTTCCAATGCTAACAGATCTTTGCCGTAAAATTCTACTGCGCCTGTTGTCTCGTAATTAAAATGTCCCATTAGTGCATTTGCAAAACTGCTTTTGCCTACACCGTTAGGTCCCATTAGAACATGTATGCCCGGGCCAAATTCAATATTGACATTATCTAAAATTGTTTTGTTGTCTACATTAACTGTAAACTCTTGTGTTACTAACATTAGTGGTTTCTCCCTCCGTCAAAAACACATAAAAAGTATAACCCTAAATGTCCTGTGTTAAACACTTTATGAAACTCACCGTCTTCTATGCAAACAACATCTCCCGCTTTAACAGGAAAACGTTCATCGTCAATTTGCATTTCTCCTTCGCCTTGTTGAAAGAAATATACTTCTTCTTGTCCTTCATGTTTATGACCGTTTGTTTCTTGATTGGCTCTTAAAAATGTGCTACTAAGTGTTAAGTTGTTTCCAAATTTATTATCTTTTAATTTGTAGACTGAATTATCTTTGACAGTTTCGCCACCAATATCTTTCATTGTTACTTTAATCATCCTACTGCTCCTTCTAATGTTACACTTAATAACTTGTTTGCTTCTGCGGCAAACTCTAATGGTAGATGCTGAAATATATCTTTACAAAAACCATTCACTATGCAATTTAATGCATCTTCTTCGTCCATGCCTCTAGACTTTAAATAGTATAGTGCTTCTTCTGATACTTTACCAGCACTTGCCTCATGTTCTACTATACTACTGTTATTATACTGCTGAACCACCGGTATTGTCAAGGCCTTACTGTCATCTAACATTAAACTATCACACTGAGTGTAGTTCCTACTGTTATGTGCTGACTTTCCTATACGAACTTGTCCTCTGTATGTGTTACTACTGTCTCCAAAACTTATGCCTTTGGATATAATGGTGCTCTTGGTATTCTTACCTACATGCAACATCTTTGTTCCAGTATCAGCCATTTGTTTGCCTTTGGTTACAGCAACACTATAAAACTCACCAACACTATTATCGCCTCGTAATATACAGGAAGGATATTTCCAAGTAACGGCAGAGCCTGTTTCAACTTGAGTCCAACTAATTTTACTGTTTTCACCTTTACATATACCTCTCTTTGTTACAAAGTTTAAAACACCACCAACTCCATTCTCATCACCTGGATACCAATTCTGCACGGTGCTGTATTTTATCTCTGCTCTATCATGTGTTACTAATTCTACTACTGCGGCATGTAATGTGTTCTCATCATATGCAGGTGCGGTGCAACCTTCTAAATAACTTACATAACTATCATCATCGGCTATAATAAGTGTGCGTTCAAACTGTCCTGTGTTTCTTGCATTAATTCTAAAGTATGTGTTTAGTTCCATTGGGCATCTAACACCCTTTGGAATATAACAGAAAGTGCCGTCAGTAAAGACAGCACTATTTAGGCAAGCAAAGTAATTATCCTTATGAGGAACAACACTACCTAAATATTTTTTAACTAAGTCTGCGTGTTCTTGTATTGCTTCACTAATACTGCAAAAGATTATGCCTTTGCTTTTTAATTCTTTTTGGAATGTTGTGGCAATGCTGACACTATCAAATACTGCATCAACAGCCACTGTGGGAATAATGTTTGGATCTTTTTCTGTTTCAACACCAAGTAATGCATCACGTTCATGTAAAGGCACCCCTAACTTTTCAAAGGTGTCTAAAATCTCTTGTGGAATGTCTTCTTTGTTTCTAAACTTAGGTGCCGAGTAATAACTTAATGATTGATAGTCTATAGGGGTATAGTTTACATGTGCCCATGTAGGTTCTTTAATTGTCTGTAGATGTGCAAATGCCTTTAGCCTAAACTCAGTAACCCATTCGGGCTCGTTCTTAATAGCACTTAATTTGCGAACTGTTTCTTCTGTAAGACCTGGCTCAAAACTGTCGCTGTTAGTAAATGTTTCAAATCCTGCTGTATATTGATTATCAAATTCTTTCACTCTAATTTCTCTAAGACGATTTTTAATGGGTGGCCATTGTGCCTTGAAATCATCAAAGATTCTTGTTGCTTCTGTTCTGCAACTTCGTGACTGTATGTTCCTGCTATACCTTGTCCTTCATCATGGACTTTCATTGTTATTGCAGTTGCTTCGTCAAGTGTTCTATTATAAACTTCAACAAGTAACTGTATAACAAAATCCATAGGAGTATAGTCATCATTTAATAACAATACGTTATATCTGTGAGGGTAGACTAGTTCTACTTTGTTTCTGGTTTCTACTTGTTCAATGGGCATGATTTAATTATACACAAATTAAAAGATTTGTCAAGTATTATTTTTGGTGCTTAGGTAGTTTTGCTTCAACAAACATCTCATGTTTTTGTTTTACAGGATTAAATTTTTTAAATTTAAGTTTCCTGTTTTCTTGTATAAGAGTTTTTGTTTTAACTGCTGTATAATGATATGTGTGGCTATCTCTAGTTTCGCCCTCAGGGATCATATAAACAATAACTTTACCTTTTTTACTTTTACTTGCCATATCTTTCTATTAAATTGAGGTAGACAAACTGATGCCTACCCCAATATTTACCAATAAAATTAACCTATGTTAATCTTTTGTGGCTTCATAGCATCAGGCACATTTCTAAATAATGATACTCTTAATATACCATCTTCTAGTTTTGCACTTTTTACTTCGACATATTCTGCAAGTTTAAAAGTTCTAACGAAGTTACGTTCTGCAATACCTTTATGTAAGTATTCCTTTTCTTCACCATCTAAGACTGCTGAATTACCAACTATCTTTAATGTGCCATCTTCAAGTTCAATATCAATGTCTGCTTTCTTAAATCCTGCAACTGCAAGAGTTATTTCATAGACATCGTCTTTATCTTTTGAGATGTTGTAAGGGGGATACCCTGTAGTATTGTCGAGTGTTCCTGCATTGAAAAACTCATTTACTAAGTTGTCAAAGCCAACTGAGGCTCTATATAGTGGGGTTAATGTGTCGGTTGAGACACGGAATTGCTTGTTTACCATAATAATCTCCTTTGTTAAGCAAGTTATTTTAAATTTAAATTTTTATTCCCAATTGGCGAATAAAAAAATAGTTCAATGTAGGGCATTCGTTAGTGTGTGTCCTGTCCTACATTGTCCTTCCCTGACTTCGCTTACTGCTCATAACCGTTGCCGTTTATGAGCCTGTCCTGGCAGGGCCATTCTAAACTGAAGCTCATATATCCGAGCACTTTTGAAGACTATTTCCATATAGCAATAGCCCGTGCTCTTTTGAAGATCTATGCTCTTCTGTTTTACGTTACCTTTTGTTTGGTCTTTGACTTCCCTAGTAGGTCCCTTTCACTTACGATTCAGTTTCCCTTAGTTCTGACGTTGGCCTTTCCGGGTAACGGCATATCTAACTTTGCAGTAGACTCCATTCTCTTACGATCCTTTTGCCCTTGCATTGTTTTTTATGCAAAGTTATTTATACTTTATATTATATATTATAGTGTCTTTTTGGTAAAAATCAACCTTTTTTTGCATTTTTCTTTTCAAAATGCAGTCTTACAAAGGTTTTTCGTGTGATTGCTACCGTTGTAAACACAATGTTCTGTAATATAACAAGTTGAATATTTTGATCATAGTTTACTGCTACTATGCCTATCCAGTCCGCAAATGCAATAATACCAAACCCAATTGGCACATTCATTACGAATGCTAATGCAGTATCACTTACTGACTCTTTAAATGCTCTTAATTTTTGTTCTCTAGTTGTAACCAAATTCGAATCCTCCTTGAGACTCATGTAATCTTGTAAACGGTTTGTTACCAAACGTTATTACAAATTGTGCTTTGTCTTCTGGGTGTTCAAACTTAGCATCTATTAATAACCTTAGTCCATGGACTAACTCGTCATCGTAACTCTTTATAAATTGGACATTAACATTATTATTATCTGCCCACTCAAAATATTTTCCTATAGTATTAGTGATTGCTGACTCATGTATCCACTCATAGTCAGAACTATCATTAACAATGCAATCAACTATCCTCATCAATTTTCAATACTGGTCTCTTGCAAGGCGACAGTTCGCCTGCTTCTGTTTGATGTGGTATAAAATCAGTATCAGCAATAATCTGCTTTAACTTTTTATTAAGTTTATCACCGTAGTTCATTAATTCATTTTCATAAGGAACTTCTATTGTGATTGTTGCTCTAATTACTTTATCCATTCTTTCTTTTATAATACATTACAATACCATACACACTGATAATAAACCAAAAGAATTCTATTACCATACTGGGTTTGTTTAGTGTATATAATAAACTGACTGTGACTAGGATTGCTACTAATAAATTATTAAATGAATACCAAAAACCTTTGGGATCTATTTGTTGTGTTTGCAATAGTCCATAAGTTACAATTAATAATGCTACACCTGTGTAACCTATTATTTCATAAAGGGGAACCGTAAATAGTGACAGTTCTCCAAATTGTGTATATAGTTCCATCATTATTTTGTCTCCTTGCGTTCCCACGCTCTTTGTAATCCGTTAGGCATTGGCGGTCCATCGTTCTTTGCCAATTCCTCTTTTATTTCATTAAAAATAAATCCATCTGGTCTGGCTCTGTTAGGATATCGATCTTCCTCAACTTTTTTATTGCCAAAGATCTTATCCCAATTCTCTGCATACTTGTCTTGGTTACTAGGTTTTTGCACAGAACCCTTACCACCATGCCATTGACCTTTGCTATCCTTTTGTTTTGCCATTTGTCTTAATTAACTCCGCTGTCTGAATAGTTGCCTTGTTTCTTACAAACTCTAATTCTTGTTGCCAATTCTTTTTATTCTGTTCTGCTTCACCACTTCCTCTTTGTGCTAGTATAACACGACCTCCGTCCATGTCAATACGAATACTGTCAGTTGTTATTACTTCACCATGTCTGCCAATAAAGACACCGGTCATCTCTCCTTTAGTATCCTCAGGATGTAACTCTTTTATTAGTTCAATTAATTCTTCTTTATTCATCGTCTAAAAAATAAATTTGAGGATACTTTTTGGTATGCGGTATCCTTTCATATGTTTCACAATCGTAGTCGCAATTACTACACCATTTTTCTATTGGGTGATCACAAACAGGAAACTTAAACGTCTTTGGTATTACTAATCCTTGTTCTAAATAGTGTTGCCTAATTGCTTCTTGCTGTTTGTCTGTCAACCTCTTCTCATCCTTGCTATGTCTTTAGCCTGATCTGTGCCTTTCATAACAGGAACAGCATTACTTTTGTGCATAGTAGCAATACCTTGTATAAGATCGCCTGTATACTTCATAGGCTCCTTCTTAGTGCCTTTACCGTCACCTAGTTTGTTGAACTCACCTTTCTTCATAGCCTCTTCCATAAGACTAGGATATTTTTGCCTATGTTCTCTATCTACTTCTGCTCGCCAGTTACGTTGCTCACGTAAAGGCTTAAAGTTTCTATAATCTCGTTGATCAGGCATTTCTACTCTACCATAGCAGTAATCAATATACTCTTGTAAAGTAGCATATCTCATATGATGCATATGATTCTGCTTCATACGTTTGTTATGCTCACGCCACCTAAGTTCAAGTTCTTTGAGTTTGCCTTTGGTAATTTTTGCTTTATACTTTTTAGTATTAATAGCAGATAATGTATTGTCAAGATGCATAGTCATAGTATAATTATACTAGATTATGCCAGGGCTGTCAACCAGAAAATCTTTCCATAAATGCATTAACAAATGTTTTTTCGAGATCTGGTATGTAAACATTTATAAAATGTTCTTTATTTTCTAAAGCAATTCTATTCATCATTTTCCATTGCTTCTTGTCTGGCTTGGGTGTATCGCCAAGTATTTTTACTAGTGTTTGTGCTCTTTCTCTAAAATCCTGTATAGAATCATATGACCTATCAATATGATTTTCGTATATATTAAATCCTAAACTCTTTTGATAATCCTCAAGACCCGCATAATCACCTACATTAAATCCTGGAGTAAGATATAAAATATTTTTCATCCACTTTTCAGTAATTAATCTTGCGTTTGTTGTTCTCCAGGTTGTATTGGTTTCTATATTAAGATTAAAGAAACTTTCGTTCCACCACTGTGCATTAGATGATCTATCTCTAATCCATAGGTCATCGTGGTCATTTGGTAACATTCTAGGCACCCATCTTTTTCTATCATACCATGCATACCAATTATTGTCTTTTCTATGTTTTTCCCATGGGCTTACAAAACTATACCTAAGTTCATCTGAGTCATTGGAATCTGTAATTAAACTTCCTTGCTCGGAAATTAATTTAAATATGTATTCTCTAGGGTATGTAGAATGCCCGTTCAATGATAATATTTTAAACTTCTTATTGTCGTAATCTAATAAAGGACCTTCATCATAAAAAGGAATTTTGTGTTTAGTATTAGGATCCCGTGTTCGCCCCCACTCTTGTAAGTGCAACCAGTTATGCCTAACTATTGTATCTTCTAACTTATTATCCGGCGTAGGATGATTGGTCCAAAATGTTACATTATCTAAATTGTATCCTAAACTTTTTAGATAGTTTTCCATTACTACTGTTCTTTGAGCATGGACCTCAAATGTATCATCTATAAATATATGACCTTTATAAAGTGAGAATACTAATTCTATATCTTGATCTGATAAGTTAAACAATGATAACCAATTGAATATTAATACATTGTCTTGATCTTTTGGTAATAGTTCCTTAATTTCTTGTGTTACATGAGGATAAGAATTCTTTAGCCAAAACATAAAAGAGGGTCTTACTAACACGCCTCGTTCAAAATCAGTATCAGTTTCACAAACGTCCTGATAACCATCTTCAGATTTGAATATAAGTATTAATTCATTAACTTGTTTTTGGTATGCTTTTCGAAACCCTTCGAAGAAAGGTCTATTAAAATCATCATTTAGTTTTAAATTATTATGATAATAGAATGTTGGAAAGTGGCTTGGAAAGATATTATCCATTATGAATAATCTTGTAACATCTTCCTAATTTCTAATGCATGTTGTTCTTCCATGCCAATCTGCCCTCTGGCATATTCTTCTAACATAATACTTGCGTCAGCAACTTCTTCTAAAAGTTCTTTATACTTTTCAACTGCCGCCATTTCGTGTTGTAAACTTTCTTGTAGAATTTGTTCAACACTATGATTGTGATTTTCTTCAATAGCAGAAATATTTTGACTTGGGTGACCGTTAAAGCCTGTGATGTATTCGCCTGCCTGCAAGGCGTGTGCTAAACTTTCATTGGCTTGTTCTTGTAAGAATGTCACGATAGGAATCCTATTAGGTCCT
>Ga0115570_10000626_pt1 | contig 29367 bp, 25 predicted proteins | sample COGITO_mtgs_1205_3_FD_87294 | JGI IMG/M metagenome (GOLD analysis project Ga0115570, IMG submission 87294) | Pelagic marine microbial communities from North Sea - COGITO_mtgs_120524 | ecosystem: Environmental > Aquatic > Marine > Epipelagic | place: Germany:Helgoland, sampling site Kabeltonne... | reverse complement strand
TGACGGTTTAAATTATGTGTTAAAGCCTGAATCAACCCTGGCCACAAAGAGGTTCTCATCACAGATAAGTCGGCAGAAATCGGGTTCGCCAAAATAATGGCTTCTTCACCTTCAACCGCCAAATATTGTTGGAATTCTGGATCAACGAAGCTATATGTGATCGCTTCTTGATAACAACGATCAACCAATAATGATTGCAACCGTGCTGTTGCCAAACTGTGTTCGGAAATATCTGCCGTTAATACCGTACCTTGCGGCCGTGTTTCCGGCAATTTATCGTAACCATACAAACGACCCAACTCTTCAATCAAGTCCACTTCGATCGCGATATCAAAACGAAAGCTTGGCACCGTCACTGACCAGCCGTCAGCTTGCGCCGTCACGCCTAGCCCTAAACGCGTTAACTGTTCTTCAACTTGTGCCGCTTCAATCTCAATGCCTAATACCCGCTTAATCCGCGCTGCTCGCAAAGAAATCATCGCTTGCACAGGTAAATGGGGTTTCGACACGACGTCTGTTATCGGGCCCGCTTGTCCGCCCACAATCGATAATAATAACGACGTCGCACGTTCCAACGCACGGCCAGCTAATTCAGGATCGACACCCCGTTCAAAACGATGAGACGAATCAGTGTGTAAACCATGACGACGTGCTCGACCGGCAATCGCAGTCGGCGTAAAGAAGGCTGATTCTAAGAATAAGTGTTGGGTAGTATCACCAACACTAGAAGCTTCTCCGCCCATAATCCCTGCTAAAGCTAATGTTGAAGACGCATCAGTAATGGCCAACGTTTCACCCGTAATACGGATTGCTTGACCATCTAACAATGTGATTTTGTCACCCGGCGTAGCCATTTTAACGTTAATGCCACCATCGATTTTATCCAAATCAAACGCATGCATCGGCTGACCTAATTCCAACATCACATAGTTCGTGACATCGACTACAGGGCTGATACTACGTAAACTGCTACGACGCAATTTCTCTTGCATCCACACCGGCGTGGCAGCTTTAACATTCACATTTTCAATCACTCGGCCCACATAACGCGGGCAAGCGGCAGGATCACTGACAACGACAGACAATTTCTTCTGACTGGTAATCTCAATTGAAGCTTGCGGCCAATCTGTGAGATCACAACCCGTTAACACACCAACTTCACGTGCAATCCCAGCGATGCCTAAACAGTCACTACGGTTCGGCGTTAAATCAACATCAATCGACAGATCATCTAAACCTAAATAATCTCTAATATCCGTACCAACGGGCGCGTCAGCTGCTAATTCCATCAGGCCATCGATATTATCGACCAAGCCTAACTCTTTCGCAGAGCACAACATGCCAAAAGACGGTACACCACGTAATTTCGCTTTTTTAATTTTGAAATTGCCCGGTAAAACCGCACCGACAACCGCAACAGGAATTTTTAAATCTTTGCGTACATTGGAAGCACCACACACAACAGATAGTAATTCATCACCATCACCATCAACATTCACTTGGCACAACCGCAATTTATCCGCATCAGGATGAGGTTCAACAGAGACCACCTGCCCCACAACAACGCCAGAAAATGCACCTGCAACAGGCTCAGTACCATCAACCTCTAAACCAGCCAGTGTCAGTTTTGCAACCAGTTCATCACTGCTTAATTCAGGGTTTACCCACTCACGTAACCATTTTTCACTAAATTTCATCGTGATATCCCAAGCCTAATTAAACTGGCGTAAAAAGCGCAGATCATTTTCAAAGAAAAGACGCAAATCATTGACGCCATAACGCAACATCGCCAAACGCTCAACGCCCATACCAAAGGCTAAACCAAGATACTTTTCACTGTCGATATCAACGTGCTCAAATACTGTCGGGTGTACCATGCCACAACCCAAGACTTCCAGCCAACCAGTATGACTACACACACGACAGCCGGCTCCCTCACACATCACACATTCAATATCCACTTCCGCAGAGGGTTCAGTGAAGGGGAAATATGAAGGACGGAAACGTACATTCAAATCTTTTTCGAAAAAAGCTTTTAAGAAATCTGCCAAAATTCCTTTTAAATCGGTAAAGCTGACATTTTCATCAACCATCAAACCTTCAACCTGATGAAACATCGGCGTATGCGTTAAATCAGAATCACAACGATAAACACGACCCGGCGCAATCACACGTAATGGTGGCGCTTGCTCTTCCATCACCCTAACTTGTACAGGGGATGTATGGGTACGCAATAACGTTTCAGCATTAAAATAAAAGGTATCGTGCATAGCACGTGCTGGATGGTGTTCTGGAATATTCAAGGCGGTGAAATTATGTGTACTGTCTTCCACTTCAGGGCCTTCTGCCACTTGGAAACCAATATGCTGGAAATATTGCTCAATTCGCTGCAATGTCCGCGTCACAGGATGTAAACCACCGGTTTCCTCACCACGTCCGGGTAAAGTCACATCGACTTTTTCAGCTTCCAATGCCAGATTCATAGCTGCTTCTGCCAGTGCTTTAGCACGAACATCAATCAAGCCAGCGACTTCTTGTTTCGTCAAATTCACTGACTTACCAATCACGGGACGCTGTTCAACACTCACGTCACCTAATTGTTTCAAATACGCTGTAATTAATCCTTTCTTACCAAGATATTCAATGCGAACTGCTTCTAACTGCGATCGTTCATCCGACGCATCAATGGCCGCTCTTGCTTGTGCAGCTATCTCGTTTAAGGCCTGTAACTTATCGTCCAGCTCAGCCATACTCTCACCCATATTCTTCAGAAATAAAAAGGGGCCGTCTTAACGGCCCCTTTCTTTTAACAAAACTGATTTATTACTCTGCAACTACACTGCACGGGTAATAATATTAGTCTGCTAATGCAGCCTTCGCTTTCTCAGCAACTGCTGTAAAGGCTGCCATATCGTTCATTGCAAGATCAGCTAAAACCTTACGATCGATTTCAATGGCTGCTTTCTTCAGACCATCAATCAATTTGCTATAAGACAATCCACATTCACGTGCACCGGCATTGATACGTGCAATCCATAATGAACGGAATACACGTTTCTTCTGACGACGATCACGGTAAGCATATTGACCTGCTTTCGTAACGGCTTGAACTGCTACGCGATAGACGTTTTTACGACGACCGCTATAACCTTTGGCTTCTTTGATAACTTTTTTATGGCGCGCATGAGCTTGTACGCCGCGTTTTACTCTAGGCATGTGATAACTCCTTAATTAAAGATTAGGCAACAGTTTACGAACAGACATATGATCGGCTTTACAAACCATCAATGTTGAACGCAATTGGCGTTTCCGCTTAGTGCTTTTTTTAGTAAGGATATGACTTGTAAACGCTTGTGAGCGTTTAAATTTACCACTTCCAGTCAGTTTGAAGCGCTTTGCAGCACCTCGGTGTGTTTTCATTTTTGGCATTTCGAACTCCGCATTCGTTATTTCAATTAATAGGTTTACTTCTTACTGGGTGCTAAAACCATAATCATTTGACGCCCTTCTTTCTTAGGATGTTGCTCAATGACTGACAATTCCTTTAGATCCTCTGCTACTCGGACAAGTAACTTCAATCCAAGGTCTTGATGTGCCATTTCGCGTCCACGAAAGCGAAGACTGACTTTGGTTTTATTCCCTTCTTCTAGGAAACGTGTCAGGTTGCGTAGTTTTACCTGGTAATCCCCTTCTTCTGTCCCTGGTCTAAATTTAACTTCCTTAACTTGTATCTGCTTTTGCTTTTTCTTAGCAATTTGCTTTTGCTTATTAGCTTCAAACACATACTTGCCGTAATCCATAATACGGCACACTGGTGGCGATGCTTGTGCAGATATCTCCACCAAATCTAAATCTGCTGCTTCTGCAAGTTCCACGGCCTTTGCTAATGCAACAACACCTAGTTGTTCCCCATCAGCGCCAGTTAGACGTACTTCTCTAGCTGTAATTTCACCATTCAGCTTTTTTTCATCAGTAGCGATCTTTTTAATCCTCTAAAATAATTCGACCGCGACCAGCAACGTCCTTTTGCAAGGTTTTCGCGAAGTCATCAAGTGTCATGACACCTAAATCTTCACCCTTGCGAGTACGTACTGCCACGGCGTTATCTTGCGCTTCACGATCCCCGACTACTAAGAGATAAGGAACCCGGCGCAATGTGTGCTCGCGTATTTTAAAGCCTATCTTCTCATTTCTCAAGTCTATATCGGCTCTGAACCCTTTATTTTTCAATTCTTTTGTTATTTTCTTGGCGTATTCAGCCTGATGTTCACTGATTCCCATCACCACAACTTGTCTTGGTGCTAACCATGTTGGGAAGGCGCCAGCGTATTCTTCAATCAAAATACCGATGAAACGCTCAAGTGAACCCAAGATGGCACGATGTAACATAACGGGCACTTGTTTACTGCCATCATCAGCAATATATTTCGCATCCAAACGTCCCGGCATCGAGAAATCAACCTGAATCGTCCCGCACTGCCACACTCTACCTAGACAATCTTTTAAAGAGAATTCAATCTTCGGGCCATAAAAAGCACCTTCGCCCGGCTGTAAATCCCAATCCAAACCTTTGTTATTCAGAGCTTTTTCAAGGGCATGTTCGGCTTTTTCCCACACTTCATCGCTACCCACACGATTTTCAGGACGCGTTGAAAGCTTGACAATAATGTCATTAAAACCAAAGTCGGCATAGACTTCTTGCAACAAATCCATAAAGGTCGACACTTCATCTTGAATTTGGTCTTCAGTACAGAAAATATGCGCATCATCTTGGGTAAAACCACGTAAACGCATCAATCCATGCAAGGTACCAGACGGCTCATTTCGATGACACGAACCAAATTCTGCCATGCGTAAAGGCAAGTCACGATAGCTTTTTTGACCTTGATTAAAGATTTGAACATGACAAGGACAGTTCATTGGCTTAACCGCATAATCTCGGTTTTCAGAATGGGTACTGAAAATCATGTCCCCAAACTTATCCCAATGACCTGATTTTTCCCATAAAGACCGATCTACCACTTGCGGTGTTTTGACTTCTTGATAACCATTGTTTTGCAATACATCGCGAATATAGTTTTCAACTTCGCGATAAATCCGCCAACCATTGTCATGCCAAAAGATCATGCCAGAGGCTTCTTCTTGCAAATGGAATAAATCTAAATTCTTAGCAATCTTACGATGATCGCGTTTTTCTGCTTCTTTTAACCGGTGAATATATTGTTTTAAGGCTTTCTTATCAGACCATGCGGTGCCATAAACACGTTGCAACATCTCATTGTCAGAGTTACCACGCCAATACGCACCTGCGAGCTTCATCAACTTAAAGGCTTTTAATTTACCCGTACTCGGCACATGCGGCCCACGGCATAAATCGATAAAGTCACCTTGACCATATAAAGACAAGGTCTCGCCTTTCGGAATGTCTTCTAGAATTTCTGCTTTATAGTCTTCGCCCATCGCACGGAATTTTTCAATCCCCGCTTCGCGAGAGATTTCTTCACGAACAAGCGGAATATCCTGTTTCACTAACGCCGCCATCCGTTTTTCGATTTTCGTTAAATCTTCCGGCGTGAAGCCCGGCGTATAAGCAAAGTCATAATAGAAACCATCGTCAATCACAGGACCGATGGTGACTTGCGCTTCAGGAAACAATTGCTTAACGGCTTGCGCCATCAAATGCGAGGTCGAGTGGCGAATAATATCCAAGCCCTCTTCATCACGCTCGGTGATAATCGCAATATCAGCATCTTGTTCAATCAGGTAGCCGGTATCAACCAACACACCATTGACCTTGCCAGCTAAGGCTGCACGGGCTAAACCAGCACCGATATCAAAGGCAACATCATGAATAGAAACAGAATGGTCGAATTGGCGTTGACTGCCATCAGGAAGTGTTACAGAAATCATGTGAAATTCTCTCTGGTTGTGACCGATACAAAGGGCCTTAAAAACCAAAAAAGCACCATTATCAGAATAATAAGTGCTTTCTATATTATTGGTAGGCACGAGTGGATTCGAACCACCGACCCCTACCATGTCAAGGTAGTGCTCTAACCAACTGAGCTACGCGCCTGCCGTTAAGCGTTGGAATTATACAGAGCTGGCTATTTAACGCAAGATGATTGTTATTTTCTCCACTAACTTTCAATCTAATTTATTTTATAAACCATCCTAAGTATCATATTTACCTAGTTCTGAGGGGAGGATAACCAATGGCGTAAAAATATTTTTTTCTCTAGGTATAACATTTACAACATCATTTAATGGAATATTAGGATATTTCTTCGACAAAATACTTATATCTCGCTCATTTTCATCAGAAATAAACCATACCCCTCCTGCGTGTAACTTCATCCCAAAAATATTTTCCCCGTAAATGGAGAAAGTTTTATTTCCCCGACATAATTAACCTTATTTGAATATATTTCGAACGGAATTTCATATTGTTCTTTAGATGTCCAGTTTTTCGCATAATAACCATTCGATTGAAATAAACGAAAATCATGGAACGCATATTTACCAGCTGGCAAAGAGAGTGCAAAGGCCCCACCTTGACTATCAACTAACTTAAAGTCACCAGATGTTTTTCCTGTATACAAATTAAAAACAGATTGTGATCTTATTTTATGCTCTTCACCAGTTGCTATATTTTTAAACTTAAAAGCTTGAAGGTTATATGTAGGACCAGTTGGACCTCTCGCAAAACTACCAATCAAAACCCCTTTATATTCACCCAAATCTGTTAAAGCAAGAGATTTTGGAGTAAGCATGTTTGTAGCACACCCGCTTAAAACACAACTAAAGACAAAATCATAACTCTAAGCATAATACTGTCCTTATTTATTCCTTCCCTATTAGAAAGTCATCATAGAAGTCGATCACAATTTAAGCCGACTCCGGCCCCAAAGCCACAGAACGAACATGCTGAATCTCATTACGCATCGCTGCTGCTTCCTCAAACTCTAAGTTCTGAGCATGGCGATACATCGCTTGTTCCATTTGATTAAGCCGTTTGGCTAATTGCTTCGGTGTCAGTGCGGCATATTTCGCCTGTTCTTCGGCCACTTTAGTAATGTATTGATGCTGCTCTCTGTCTTCAGTTTGCTTATCATCAATGCTATTCCGAATTGATTTTTTGACGCCGACAGGCGTAATGCCATGTTCTTTATTATGCTCTTGCTGCTTGGTACGACGGCGATCGGTTTCGTCTATTGCATGCCGCATTGAACCGGTAATGCGATCAGCATACAGAATGGCTCGGCCATTTAAGTTACGAGCAGCTCGACCAATTGTTTGAATTAACGATCGTTCAGAACGTAAGAACCCTTCCTTATCTGCGTCCAATATTGCAACCAATGAAACCTCAGGAATATCAATACCTTCTCTAAGTAAATTAATGCCAACTATTACATCAAAGACACCCAATCTTAGGTCTCTTAAAATCTCGACACGTTCAACCGTATCAATATCAGAATGTAAATAACGTACTTTCACGCCATGCTCAGTGAGATATTCTGTTAAATCTTCTGACATCCGTTTGGTTAAGGTTGTGACCAAAACCCGCTCCCCTATTTCGGCGCGTTTATTAATCTCAGATAATAAATCATCAACCTGTGTTGCGACTGGCCGAATTTCGATCTCTGGATCAACCAAGCCCGTTGGACGAACCACTTGTTCAACAACAGAACTGGCATGTTCTTGTTCATAAACTGCGGGAGTCGCTGACACAAAAATAGTTTGCGGCGCGAGTCGTTCCCACTCTTCAAACATTAACGGTCTGTTGTCTAATGCAGAAGGTAACCTAAAACCATAATTCACTAAGGTTTCTTTACGCGACCTATCGCCTTTATACATCGCACCAATTTGTGGCACCATGACATGGCTTTCATCCAACACCAACAATGCATCATCCGGTAGATAATCAAATAACGTGGGTGGCGCCTCGCCCATTTTACGGCCGGATAAATAGCGGGAGTAGTTTTCAATGCCGTTGCAGTAGCCCAACTCCATAATCATTTCAATATCAAAACGAGTACGTTGTTCCAAACGTTGCGCCTCGACCAGTTTATTTTGCTCAGTGAGCTCTGCTAGACGGTGTCGTAACTCTTCTTTAATACCATCAACAGCAGCCAATAATTGTTCACGTGGCGTCACGTAATGGGTTTTCGGATAAATCGTTGTACGACTAACGCGCTGAAACACCTCGCCCGTTAAGGGATCGAAAAAACTGATCTGTTCCACTTCATCATCAAACAATTCTATCCGTACCGAATCACGCTCCGATTCAGCAGGAAAGATATCGATCACGTCACCCCGAACACGATAAGTACCACGATGCAGTTCAACGTCATTACGTGAATACTGCAATTCAGTCAGCCGTCGTAGAATATCGCGTTGATTAATGGTTTCACCGACACTCAGGTGCAAAACCATCTCTAAATAGGCATCTTTATCACCCAAACCATAGATACACGACACACTCGATACAATAATCGCATCGCGGCGTTCCAACATCGCTTTGGTCGCAGATAGACGCATCTGTTCAATCTGTTCATTAACCGACGAATCTTTATCTATAAAAGTATCGGACGACGGCACATAAGCTTCAGGCTGATAATAATCATAATAAGAAACAAAATATTCCACAGCATTGTCGGGGAAGAACTCTTTCATTTCACTATAAAGCTGCGCTGCCAACGTTTTATTAGGCGCGAGCACCATCACCGGCCTTTGGATCTGTTGAGCAACATTGGCAATGGTGAACGTCTTACCCGAGCCCGTCACCCCTAATAAGGTCTGCCACATTTCACCGTTTTCTATGCCATCAACCAAAGCTGCAATCGCCGCAGGTTGATCGCCCGCCGGTTCAAAGTCGCTTTGTAATTCAAATTGTTTAGCCATACATCTTCTGCATCAAGGATCTTTGGCGTATATTACCTGACATCGATTTAATTTGTGTTTTTAGAAGGAAAGATTTTGGGTATCAAGCTCTCACAACGCGTTCAAAGCATTAAACCCTCTCCCACATTAGCCATTACCGCTCGCGCAGCAGCGCTCAGAGCCGAAGGAAAAGACGTCATCGGCTTAGGTGCTGGCGAACCCGATTTTGATACGCCACAACACATTAAACAAGCCGCGATTACCGCGATTAATAATGGTGACACAAAGTACACCGCCGTCGACGGTACAGCTGCTTTAAAACAAGCCGTCATTGATAAACTATCTCGTGATAATGGACTTGATTACAAGCTCAACGAAATTCTGGTCTCTGTTGGCGGCAAACAAAGTTTCTTCAACCTTAGCCAAGCCTTATTAGACAAAGGTGATGAAGTCATCATCCCAGCCCCTTATTGGGTATCTTATCCCGATATGGTGCTATTAGCTGAAGGCGTTCCCGTTATTATCGAAGCAGGCCAAGACCAACACTTTAAAATCACGCCAGCGCAATTAGAAGCGGCGATTACACCAAAAACCCGCTTATTTGTGATTAACAGCCCATCGAACCCATCAGGTAAAGCCTATAGCGAACCTGAACTCAAAGCCCTCGGCGACGTACTACGCCGTTACCCGAACGTGCTAATCGCCACTGATGATATGTACGAACATATTCTTTGGTCAGACATTGGCTTTCACAACATCGTCACCGTTTGCCCCGATCTTTATGATCGCACCATCGTGCTTAATGGTGTATCTAAAGCCTATTCAATGACAGGCTGGCGTATTGGTTATGCCGCAGGACCAGCACCGTTAATCGGTGCCATGAAAAAGATCCAATCACAAAGCACCTCAAACCCAGCCTCTATCTCACAAGCCGCCGCCGTCGAAGCACTCAATGGCAGTCAGCAATGTGTCCAAGACATGCTAGTTGAGTTTAAGAAGCGTCATGATATGGTCGTAGAAAAACTCAATACCATCGACGGTGTTGATTCACTACACAGCGATGGTACATTCTATGTTTTCCCTGATATCAGCGGCGCAATTGCCAATATGGACGGCATCAATGACGACCTAGAGTTTGCCGAAGCACTGCTCGTTGATAAAGGCGTTGCCATTGTGCCAGGACAAGCTTTCGGCCTCAAAAATCATATGCGTTTATCGATCGCCACCAGCGAAGAAAACCTCAATAATGCACTACAACGTATCGCAGAATTTATAAATAACTAAAAAAGTAAGAAGAGGCTTGACCCAGCAAGGCCAAGCCTCTATCATAGCCTCCTTTCTATTCCTCGATAGCTCAGTTGGTAGAGCAAATGACTGTTAATCATTGGGTCCCAGGTTCGAGTCCTGGTCGAGGAGCCAAGAATAAAAAAAAAGCCCTAGAAGTTTACTTCTAGGGCTTTTTGTTTTCTAAAAAACAATTCATCCTTAACCTTCATAATCCCAGAGTATTATTTTTTAGTGACATCATTCGTTTTCTGTATTCGCTGATACACCTCTTCTCTATGCACACTCCCTCCCTTAGGCTCTTCAATGCCAGTTCTTAATTGGTTACCGCTGACGCTTAGAACATGTACTTTCACATCACCATCAATAATCAGAGCTTCGCCCATTCTTCTAGACAATATCAACATATGACTGACCTTTACTAACAATCAGTTAATCATTTTTAACACTATTTTGTTCCCTTGTCACGAGGCTTTATTTTGCCAGATCACACTCCCACTGCTTACTACGCAAGTGAAAATGCTGCTTTTTATGAGTACTAGACTAAATAGCCCAAAACAAGATAATTTGCCAAGTCTCTTAGATTAAGGATGGGTATTGGTTAAATAGCAGAAACAGGTCACCGTTTTAGGCATTCAATCCTTCTCATCCCTCACGAGATTGGCTAATATCCATCTTAAAATTTATGCATCTAGCAACTTGAGAATAATTAACGAGCCAATTAACACTGACAGAACAAGTGAACGCGGTAACAGAATCGTTAACACATGACATTAAAAATAATAAGCTGGAACTACCATCACCACCAGAGCTGTTAGTGGAGCTAAGGCGGTTAGGGGCTGATCCTGACACCACGATCAATGACATTGCCGATCTCGTCAAACACGATGTCAATATTTCAGGCCGACTCATCAAAATCGCTAACTATGCCCTTTTTGCTTCCAGAAATAAAGTCGGCACAGTCCAAGCTGCCGTGATGCGTCTTGGTTTGAAAAAAGTACAACCTTTGGTGACAGGTCTCGTCATCGGCCAACAAATAATGCGTAACAAAACCAAAGGATTAGAAGCTTTTTGCCAACAAGTCTGGCAAACCAGTAATGACGTCGCAGCTTTAAGTTATGTATTGGCCCAAAAGAAAACCAAACTTGACCCAGAGCAAGCCTTATTATCGGGTATTGTCCATAACATTGGCGCTTTACCGCTGGTCTTAAAATTAAACACTATTCAAGTATTGAAAGACGATCCTAAAATCTTGAGCCTCGTCGCTGATGTCGTCATCCCTAAAATCTACCCCAAGGCTGGCCAACTCATTATGCAAAGCTGGCATTTTTCCCCTGAGATCATAGTGGTTGCCAGAGAACACCTTAATCTAGCCAGAACGGGAACCGACAATATAGAATTAGCTGATATTGCACTGATCGCCCATCAACTGAACCAACTCAGTGAATTTAACGAATAAACCATCCGTGAACAGCTCGTCTTATCACCAGCCTTTAAGAAGATGTGGCCAAGCTGGTCAGCAGCTTCTGCTGAACTGATGGAATGGGATGAAGATATCAAACAAATGAAATCGGATATGGCAAGCTCATATAGAATCAAATCCTCTTTAAAAATGAGGATATCGATGACGTGATTTTTTCCTTGCCATAACCCCATTCAATCCGTATAATTTCGCCTTTCTAAGCCGGTGTAGCTCAGTTGGTAGAGCATCTGATTTGTAATCAGAGGGTCGTAAGTTCAAGTCTTATCTCCGGCTCCAGATATTAAAAAAGCCCTGACATTAATTGTCCGGGCTTTTTTTTGGATTATACAAAATAAAAGCGGGTTTTAATGCCACGTTTTCATTAAGGCAATACAGCTTTGGTTTAACGACTCAGCACGCTCAGTACTTGCAGACTCGGTGTAACACCGCAATTCTGGCGCATTACCCGATGGCCTCAAATGCACAATATCATCGCTCTCAAAGGTCATTCTGACCCCATCAACGGTATTAATATCGATTGGCATCCCTAAATCAGGAAAGCGTTGTTGAATGGCTGCAATATTATCTAAATGGTTATCCGTTTGCATCGTGGCCAAAATAGACTGGCTCAATGTCGTCGAAAACGCTTTTAATCTGTCACTCGCGGTGTATCTTGCCGGCAACGTCATTAAAAGCGTTGATATCGTCATCGCCTTTTTATCCGCTAACAATAAAATCGCTAGCGGCACCATCGCTGCATCGCGTGTCGGTAAAGATCGCATGACCTTACCATCGCGCATAATATCTGATGCTTGTAAAAAACCACCATTGGCTTCATAACCGACCACGGCTTTATCTGACGACAGTAACGCTGTCATCGCTTCAATCACATAAGGAGAACCTATTCGTGTCCGCTCAACCGACTCAAAATAACCACTCTTCTCAACAGCAGAGTTACTACTAACCGGCGTTACGACCCTATCAGCTTGCAAATATTCGGCGCATAAAATACCTGCCACATCACCGCGTAGCCAATTGCCATTCTCATCACTGACCAACGGCCTGTCCCCATCACCGTCGGTTGAGATGATGCAAGCAAAGTCATGCTCACTGGCCCATTGCTGAGCCAAAACCACGTCCTCAGGACGAATAGCCTCAGTATCAACTGAAATAAACTGTTCCGACCGTCCTAAAGAAATAACAGAAGCACCTAAAGCTTCCAGCAAAATCTTTAAACAATCTCGAGACACTGACGAGTGCTCATATAAACCAATCGTTTTACCCGCTAAACACCCAGCGGGAAGAAAGTCTGTAAAACGCTTTATGTAATCATCATGAGCGGCTGCAATAGCTTCTGGCCCTAAATAGGGCTGTACGAACTTACCCAAGCTATCAAACTGGCCATCAGGCAAAGACACCGATTGTTCACGAATGGCCAACTCATCGGCTTTTAGAATCTCACCTGTCAGTGTATTAAACTTAATGCCATTGCGATCATCAGGAATATGACTGCCCGTCACCATCATCGAAGGTAGCTCATGACTAAAGCCATATAAGGCAACTGCAGGCGTCGGGACATGCCCACAATTAATTGGTTCACAGCCATGATCCCGAACGGCACGCATGGCTGCAGCCATAATACGTGGGCTACTGAACCTCAAATCACCTGCGACAGCCACTTTGCCACAGACTTGAAGTTGCTGTGACGATTTCAAATATTGAATAAAAGCACTGACATATAACCAACAAACTTGGTCTGTCATTTCGACAACTAAACCACGGACACCGCTCGTGCCAAACGCAACACCACTTGATGTCATCAACTGATCAATTTGAACCTGTTGCTCAGCCATTATGCTTTACTGTCAAAAGAAGCCATCACCAAATTCAGGCTATGACGCCAATCGGGCAAACGAATAGCAAACGTATCCGCCAATTTATCGGTATTCATGCAAGAAAATAAAGGGCGTTGTGCCGGTGTTGGGTAATCTACCGTTGATATTGTACTCAACACAGCAACATCCTCACCTTGGGCAGCCATAAACTGAAAAATAACACCTGCAAAATCATGCCAACTGCCTTGACCAGAAGCCGCCAAATGATAAACACCAGAACGTGATTGCCAATACCCATCTAAGCTAGTTTGACTATTTTTATATTGAGCAACAATCTGCGCCGTCGCATCCGCTACATGACGACTCCATGTTGGCGCGCCGATTTGATCTGCCACCACTGACAACATGGGATTTTCACGTGCTAGCCGCATCATCGTCAATAAAAAATTATTACCGCGTGCGCCATAAACCCAGCTTGTACGTATGATGAGATAATGGCAGCCGGTTTCCTCAATCGCCCTTTCACCTGCTAACTTACTCTCGCCATAGTAGTTAATCGGTGCGATAGGATCATTCTCACGCCAAGGTTTTTCACCCTGGCCACCAAAGACGTAATCCGTCGAATAGTGAATCAATAAAATATTAAGCCGTTTCGCTTCTTCAGCCATCACCCGAACAGCATTGGCATTAACTTGCATGGCAAGCACTTGCTCAGACTCTGCTTTATCGACTGCTGTATAAGCTGCAGCATTAACAATCAAGTCTGGCGCTATTGCGGCTACTTTCGCCCTGATAGCATCATTATTTATTAAATCAAGTTGTTTTCTATCTGTACTGATGACAGTACCTAAACAAGCCAAACTACGTTGTAACTCATAACCCACTTGGCCATTGGCACCAATCAATAATATTTTCATCAGTCGTAATACACCGCTTGTTGAAATGACACACCGGCTTTATCTTTTTCAGACAAACTTGGTTCACCATCAATCGGCCATTCAATGCCAATTTCTGGATCATCCCAACTAATACATTTCTCATGCTGTGGCGCGTAATAGTCAGTGGTTTTATATAAAAAGTCCGCTGTCTCGCTTAACACGACAAAACCGTGGGCAAATCCCGGCGGCACATAAAACTGGTGATGATTCTGACCCGAAAGAACGGTACCCGCCCATTGGCCAAAAGTAGCTGAACTCTGACGCAAATCAACAGCCACATCAAACACTTCACCGGACACAACCCGGACCAACTTACCTTGGGCTTGTTCCATTTGATAATGTAGACCACGTAAGACATTTTTAGTAGAACGAGAATGGTTGTCTTGCACAAAATCAACATCCAAGCCACACAAGTCCTTCAATGTTTTCTGGTTATAGCTTTCCATAAAAAAGCCACGTTCATCGCCAAACACCTTTGGCTTCAATAGCTTCACATCGGAAATCGTCGTCTCAATCACTTCCATTAAAATATGGTCTCGGACAAAATGTTCATCAAATAACTGCCATAGCCACTCTTAATCAACGTCTGGGCTAATCTCTCTAATTGTTCGGCATCAATATAGCCATTACGGTAAGCAATTTCTTCAGGACACATAATTTTCAGTCCCTGACGCTTCTCAATTGTTTGAATAAACATCGATGCTTCTAATAATGAGTCATGCGTGCCGGTATCTAACCAAGCCATGCCCCGACCCATCACCTCAACGTTCAGCTGACCGCGATCTAAATAATGTTGATTGACATCAGTTATCTCTAATTCACCACGTGCCGATGGTGCAATATTTTCAGCAATATCGACCACTTGATTATCATAAAAATACAGTCCGGTAACAGCATAGCGAGACTTAGGTTTCGCAGGCTTTTCTTCAATACTCAGTGCTTTGCCACTTTTATCAAAATCGACCACACCATAACGCTCTGGGTCACCGACTGGATAGGAAAAAACAGACGCACCCGTTTCCCGTTGATCGGCTTCAATCATCATTTCAGCTAATTCATGACCATAATAAACATTATCACCCAACACCAAAGAAGACGGCGAGTTGCCAATAAAGTCTTTCGCTAACGGAAAAGCTTGTGCAATCCCGTCAGGATTAGCTTGTACGATATAACTGATATTCAAGCCCCAATCCTCACCAGAGCCTAATAACTGTTCAAGCCTTGGGGTATCTTGCGGTGTCGAAATAATACAAATATCACGCATCCCCGCCAGCATCAACGTCGACAGAGGATAATAAATCATTGGTTTATCGTAAACAGGCAACAATTGCTTACAAATTGCTCGCGTTACTGGATACAACCGCGTGCCACTGCCACCCGCTAAAATAATGCCTTTCCGTGATGTCATGTTTGTGATTCCTTTAGACCTAAACGCTCTTGTTGATAACTACCATCCAACACCCGCTGGCACCAGGTCGCATTATCTAAATACCATTGCACTGTCTTTCTTAACCCAGTCTCAAAAGTCTCTTCTGGTCGCCAACCCAACTCACGCTTAAGTTTAGTAGCATCAACCGCATAGCGTTGATCATGACCTGGTCTGTCAGTGACAAACTCAATCAAGTTTTTATGAGGAACATGAGGCGACTCGGGTAGTAGCTCATCCAAAATAGTACAAAGCTGATGAACGACATCAAGGTTAGTATGCTCATTAAAACCACCGATATTATAGCACTCGCCCACTACACCAGTTTCTAAAACAACCCGCAATGCACGTGCATGATCATCTACATACAACCAATCACGAATATTATCGCCCTTACCATAAATAGGCAGTGTTTTACCCACTTGAGCATTGCTGATCATCAAAGGGAGTAATTTTTCAGGAAACTGGTAGGGCCCATAATTATTAGAACAATTTGTCATCAATGTCGGCAGGCCATATGTATGGTGCCAAGCACGGACCAAATGATCACTCCCTGCCTTGCTCGCTGAATACGGTGAATTAGGTTCATAAGGCATATCTTCAGTAAATAAACCCGAGTCACCCAATGACCCAAATACTTCATCCGTCGAAATATGATGAAAGCGAAAAGCCTTCGATGCCACATTATCTAATGTTAACCAGTACTTTCTAGCCGCCTCTAATAATGTATAAGTACCCACTAAATTTGTTTGAATAAACTCACCAGGACCATCAATAGAACGATCAACATGCGATTCAGCAGCCAAATGCACCACGGCGGTTGGCTTAAACTCATCAAAGGCTTTATTCATCGCTTCTGAATCACAAATGTCAGCTTGAATAAAGTGATAGTTTGGCAAACTTTCAACCGATGAGAGTGACTCTAAATTACCCGCATAAGTTAATTTATCAATATTGACTATCTGAAAGTCTGTTTCTGACAACAATTGCCGAATCAATGCCGAGCCAATAAAGCCAGCACCACCTGTTATTAATAATCGCATCAAATTCTCTTATTACGCGTTTGATCTGTATTAATACATATCAAATATCAAAAACAATGCAGGGAATGAAGTTAAACTTCCTTCCCTGAAACTAAGTGAAGTCTTCCAAGCCATCACATAGCGGAGAGCAGCTCATTTATCTTACTTAATAAAGTCGTATCACCTTGGTCTTTCGCAATTGTTTGAGCTTGTTTTAAATATTTTACAGCAGATATCTTATCTAACTTCTTATAATGAAGAGCCCCTAAATGATAGTTAAAAACAGCCACATTTGGTGCTTTTTCTATTACACTTTCTAGAATAACATGCGCTTTTTCTAAATGACCTAATTGAACGTTAACCCAAGCGTATGTATCCATAAAATATGGTTCTGAAGAGTCTTCAAAACGTTGACTAATCTCTAGGGATTTCTGTAAGTTTTCACTAGATTGAAATTTATCCATCAATAAACTAGCCAAATTATTAGCAGCAATATCAACAGTTGCATCGCGCTCTAAAATATCTTCATACAATCCTTTCGCTTGCATGAAGTCACCTTCGTTTTCATAGGCTGAAGCCAACTGCAATGCAATCGCATTGTTTTCAGGTAGAGCTTTCAAACCACTTTCATAAGCCTTTCTCACACCGACCTTATCACCTTGACGCTGATGTGCCCCTGCAAGGAGCATGTAGCCTCTCTGCCATTTCGGCTCTGTCGATAAACCAGCTTTCACAACAGAAATTGCCTCAACCCAGTTTTTATCCGACACATATAAGTTATATAACAAAGTGTACTGACCAAGCTCTTTAGGAGTTTGCTCGATTAACTTGTTGAGGAATAAAATCAAGTCTTCCTTGCGATCTAACTCGACATAACTATAAGCAAGTCCTTGCAAAGCATAAAACATACCGGGCTCAGTTGAGATAGCAGCTTTATAACTTTCTATAGCAGCTTCATAGCGTCCCTGACCTTGCAAAATCTTACCCTCTAAATATGCTGCAACGGCATCATTTCCCTGGGTTCGAAATGCATCTGCTATGGGTCCTGCACCTTCCCAGTCTTGCTTCCTCAGTTTGATATTTACCAGGGCTTGTAAAAGTGCATTATCATTTGGGTTCTCCTGCAAAGCAATTGATAAAACTGACTCAGCACGATCAACATTATCCGTTCTCAACAATTTATCTGCAACGAAAAGAGCGGCTGTTTGATTACTAGGATTGACTGATAGCGCCTGTCTAAAATTATCTTCAGCTAAGTCTTCAGAACCAGACTGTATATAGGCTTTACCAATCAAAACCATCGCTTCATCTGAATTTAAATTATTCCTCAAAACCAAACGCAAATCATTAATCGCTTGATCAACGTTATTATTCAAAAGATTAATCTTAGACTTTAAAATCAATGCCGCTTCATCCTCAGGCTCAGCCGCTAAAACGCGATCCAGACTTTTCTGCACAGCCTCCATATTTCCTTGTCGAAAATTATAGTTGGCCAGCACCATCGCTGCTTTTCTGCCATTATTACCTTCAGAATCCTGTGCAACAATTTCTTTGAGCCCAACCAATGCCTCTTCAGTCTCACCACCATCAAGTTGTAATTTTATTTTCGCAAAATGTAAGTCGTAGTCACTTTTATATAACTTAATATACTTTTCTAATAAAGCAATTGCTTGTGTCGGTTCACGCGTTTTGACTAAAGAAACCAACAATAACTTAGCATCTCTGTCATCGGGATTATCTCGAATAAATACTTCAATAACAGATTTGGCATCATCATATCGACCTTGGAAATTAAGTAGTTTCGCTAATGAGGCAACGACCCATCGCTCGCCCGGTTTAGTGTCACGCAAGCTACGATAAATCTTCTCTACAGCAGCATAATCTTTTTGTTCCTCTAAAATAGATAGTTTAATCATAACCAATGACAAGGCATCTGGTTTTATCACCAATGCTTCATCGATAACCAACAGTGCTTTTTTATAATCACCTTGTTGGTTGTAAGAAATGGTCTTAACCGACATCGCTTCAATATTTTGTTTATCTATCGATAAAACCTGCTCTATATCTTTCAAAGCTGAACCAAAATTTTGTTGCTTCATTTCAATCGAAGCTCTTAACACCAAAGCACCAACATGATTAGCTTGAACATCTAACACTTTTTTAGCTTTCCCATGTGCTTTTTCAACGTTTCCTGACAGCAGGTAAAGTTGGCCTAACTTAACGGGCGATTCTAAGTTCGTAGGGTCAAGTTGCTCAGCCGTTGATAAATTGGCATACATCGCTTTCCATTGCTGACCTTTCTCATCCAATAAGGCCAATTGATAAAAAGCCTCTGCTGTTCGCGGATCTATTTGAATTGCATTCTTAAATTCTAACCGCGCTTTTTCTAACTTTCCTTCCTGAACAAGAGATTTTCCGCTTTCAACATACTCTGCAGCAGTTTCTATAGAAGAACCACAACCAATTAGTGCCGATCCTATCAACAAAGAAATGGCGATATAACGTAAATTTTCCATTTTATTTCCTAATCCAAAATATAGGTGGGTAATTCAGCATCAGCTTTAATCATCAAGTCGAGCACTCGCTCGTTTGCTGTTTCTATTGTTTCATTTGGTAACACGACGGTTACGTATCTTACCAATGCTCCGTCTGTCCGATTCTTAAAAATTGCATCTAAAAACAAATACCACTTATTAATATATTCATTGGCAACAATACGACCATGCCCTTGGAACCAATAATATACTAATTGCCGGTTTTCACCCTTCTGTATAATAACTCGATTAGCTCGGTGCCCATTGACTATAACCCGCTTCAAATCAGCAATCTCCCAACCACCACCTGGTATACACACTCTAGGAGAATGCGGTGAGGCACCTTTTCGCTGAGACTGATAATAAGCAATGTACAAGTTAACAGGTAGAGGATGATCAGAATGCTGGTAATTCGCCATCAAATAATCATCCATCGCCAATTTTTTAATCACCCCGCTATCCAATTTATCATGCTGTCCTTCCCAAGCCCCTAATCTCATTGGAAAATTAATAAATGAAACATGCTCTAGGGATATTTCTTCACGATTATCTAAAACTTGTGTAGATACCATAGCTGCCGCTAATAGGGCTACCGATGCTAATAATGGTCCAATAGAACCCGATAATACCTTCTTAGTTGCAGTATTTTGATTGGGTACCGCAACAACACCGAAGACTTTAGCAAACGAAACATTTTTATTAGTTAAACGTTCTAGCAGCCAAACCAACGCAAATAAAAGAACGGCGCAAGCCATGAAGATAATCCATCCTTCGAAGTCGTGGAGGAAACCTTCCGCCATCGATATCCCCCAATTATCAACTAAAACACCAATAGCGCCGATACGAAAACTATTCATTAATATAGTAATTGGAATAGTCGCTAAAAAAATAACTGCCCGTTTCCAAAATGATGCTTGATAAAAGTAAGCGGCAATAAAGCCCAGGCTCATTAGTGGAAACAAATATCTTAGACCGCTACAGGCTTCTACCACTTGTAATTTATAAACCCCTAAATCAATCACATTGCCTTCAAGGAAAACAGGGATTTGAAACATTCTGATAAAACTCACACCTATGGAAGACGACCACAGCTGGAGTTTTGCTGTTAACAGCACTTCAATGACATAAGGTAGAGGAATGGCGAAAAGTAAAAGGAGAATAGGAGCAGCGGTATATTTAGTCGCAGTCCCTATTGTCACTAGAGATAATCCAATTAAAAGTAAAACAAATGAATATTGCGTTAGTAAAAAAAGTGCGCTTATTTCACCTATAATTAACACTAAAACAGCTAACAATATAAGAACAACACCAGACCAGCGCGGCTCTCCAATTGATGAAACAATCAAATCCTTTTTTTCCCATATAATATACAGGCTCACTAATGGAATTAAATAACCATGACTGTATTCTTCTTGGATTCCCCAGCGTAACACAGCTTCTGACAACCCAAGCCAATAAGTAAATATAGCCAATCCAATGGCAATGGTAAATAACCCTACTTGCTTGATATTTAACAAAACAAACTCCAAATAATTCACTTAGCTTCATTTAGTAATAAAACCTATTACAAACATGGTTTAGCTTCAAAACTAACCTAATACGCTGAGGCACTTGCTCGATACGTAAATCTCGCTTTGTTTTATTTAATTCTGCTTGAAATAATAGCAAGGTCGCTATGCAAGCACTATCTATATATTTCAAATTTATACAATTGATCACAACATCGTTATTAAAATCTGCTAAAACAGAACTCAGTCGTACTTTTAAGTCATGCAGAACATTATGTCTAAAGCTACCGTTTAGTCTTAACACGATAACCTCGCTATTCTGTATCTCAACTATAGGCTGAGCAATATAATAAGAGGATTTCTTAGCGATTAAATTATGGCAAACCAAAGGCAAAACGTTCAATACCAGAAGCTTAAACAAAACGAGCCCATCAAAAAAATAGCGTCGCCACAAACTTGGCTCTTGCTTAATGCGCCACAACCATTCCAATCCCGTTTTTTGCCAAAACTCAGGAGCACGCTCAACGGAACCAGCTACAAAATTAATTACCGCTCCAAGGTGGCTAATCATTGGCGCATTTAATAGATTTTTATTTATTTGAATCCATTCTTGGCCTTTTTTAGCACCCAGCGCAACAACGACAAAGTCAGGTTTAGCTTGATTAATTCCATCCACAATATCCGTGGAACTCATTTTTTCAATTGAAACAAAGCCAGGGTCATAAAACCCACAGCATGTCATTCCTGCACTAGTACTATTGAGTCGGTCATGGGCTAATTCAGCAATGCCTGGTTGACCTCCAAAGAAAAAAACTTTTATCTTTTTATCTCTCGTCGATGTAGACAAAGCACTAAACAAAGTTGAGCCTGCAACTCTCTCCTTTATAGGAATACCTAATAATTTAGCAATCCAAATAATTGGCATGCCATCGGCAACACTCAAGCCACTGTCAACAACAGATTGAAAAAAAGCTTTATCATCAAGCGCTGCAATAACAAAATTCAAATTTGGTGTCGATAGAAAACAAGCCTCAGAGTTTTCGATCTTTTCATTAACATTAGAAACTGCATCATCGGTATTCACATCATCAAAAGGCAAACCGAGAATACAAAACACATCTCTATGAAGGTTGGTTTTCAACATAATTATTTAAATTCAACCTTTTCGCACATGAAGGACAGTTTTATTCACAACAAACATAAAATAAATCATTTAATTTTGTTGCATTCTCAAAGAGTGAAAAAGTAGTCGTGACTTTTAAAACAGCCCCTGCTGCCAACCGATCTCTCAATTTATCATCATCAATCAAAATTTCTACTGCATTTGCTAGCGCATCTTTATCATTAGAGTTCACGATCAAACCCGACTCATTATCGACAACAAGCTCTGGTATTCCAGATACTTTTGTCGATATTACCGGAACACCTGCCAACATTGCCTCCATAAGCACAACAGGAATACCATCCATATCACCATTGCTATCTTGTTTACAAGGCAAGACAAATATATCAAGTTGAGTAATAAAATCCAAAACATCTGCGTGTGCTAATGGTCCTAAAAATACTACACAATCGTCAGCTAAACCCAATTCATCCACCAGCACTTTTAATTCGCATTCTAATGGCCCAGAACCGGCTATTACGAGTGTAATGTCAACACCTTGTTGCTTTAGGACAGCGATCGAATCTATTAAAGTATCAATACCTTTTTTTTCTACCAAGCGTCCTACTACACCTACTTTGACAGGACGAGATAACGGTTTAGATACCCGTGTGTGAAATTGAGTTGTATCTACACCGCAACGCAGTATTTCGACGTTGTTAACGTCGACACCCTTTTGTTCTAGATACTGTCGATTGAACTCTGAGATCGTACCAAAAAAAACTGACCTCTGAGCCTTTTGTGGCAATAGCCAGCCTCGTTCAAACAAGTCATTAGCATGAGACGTCACGCTAAACCCTATTCCAGCCAACTTCGCTGCATACATCGCTATATCAGTAGGAACATGAGCAAAATGAACGTGAATATGCTGACAGCGATGACGCACTAAATCATCTGCCAACTTCGCTGCATAACAAAACCGAAAAACTAAACCCATTGCAACTCTAGGGGTTCTGACTAATTTAATTATATCTTTCATCAACATAAAAACTGTAGTGAAATAGCGCTGAGGAGAACGTCTCAAAAAATGCAAATGCGAAGTTAACACAGAGCATTTCGAGTATTCGTAGAGAATAGTAACACGCTTTTTTAAAGCCTTAATAATGGGATCAGCTATCTCATTTTTTGGTCTGTGAACAGAAAAAGGAATTACCTTAGTGCCCAGTTTTTCCAATTCAAGGATTTCGTTATAAACAAACGTAGTCGACAATGATGGTAACTCAGGTGCTAAATAGGCAATTTTCAAAGTATTAGGCTTCATACATCATTCTTATTCTTCCAAACTTGTTGCTGGCGAAGATTGAGTTGTTCTGTCGCTTCTTTTTTGCCTTTTATTAAACATTGAAATTGATAAGATCGAATAAACTTTCTCAGCGCCATATCTGCAAACCTCGGCTGACGCTGGATCATACTTTTAACATAACCCCACCACATTGCCATACCGCCTACAAAGTAGGGTGGATGTAGAATTCTAAAAACGGAGGAAGCCGTCATATAAACCAAGCTTGTTCCCATAAAATATTGCCCAAAGCCATGCCGCATTCTTCCAGCGAAGATACTCTGCTGACTTGACCCCATCGGCCTTAAATGGATAAACCTGAGTTCCGGCTCATCATAACTCTCTGCTATCCAGCCTAAAGAACGACACTTATGACAATCAATACCATCCCACATGACTTGTCGAACAAAACCACCGATTTCCTCAAAACAGGTTCTCCGATAGAACTTTGTCATACCGACAGACATTTCATCACCACATTTTTCACTCACTAATTCGCCTGTTTTTTGATCTTTAAAATAAGCTTTCCCACTACAAGTACCGATACGCGGATTATCGGTCATTTTTTGAATCAAAATCTCAAAATAACGTGCGGGAAGCTCTAAATCTAAATCAAATTTACAAATATAATCAAATGCTTTTGTGTCAACATCATCATAGCCATAATAAAAAGCCTCAATGACGCCTGGCCCTACACTTCTATGACCACGGTTTTCTCGCGTAATGACTTTGATGAAGTCATATTTAGACGCATACTCGGCTAATATTCCTGGTGTTTCATCTGTTGAACCATCATCAACAATCAGCCATAAACTCGGCACCACTGTCTGTGAGACAACACTATCCAGTGTCAGTTTCATATAGTCGGCTTCATTACGGCAAGGTGATACTAATAAGTAAGACATATTTATATTATTTATATTCTATTAAAGTGCCTCGACGGCCCTTTAGTTTGTTTAAGACGAAGCGCATCATACCCGAGAACTGTGGGAGTTTACTTCCTAAATTTGAGACCGCGTAATAATAAGCTATTTTCGAGCTATTCAACTGTGATGCATAGCTCAAAGTCAACTTGAGCAGTTGTAATGGGTACAACAAACACAGAAAAAATAAACGGCTGTCACATATCCCACTCATTAAAATAATCACCGGCAATAGGCCAGCCCAAAAAAGAATACTTAACACCTGTCTCACACGATACTGTTCCGGTGACTTCCCATGTAGAGAACACCCTTCGGCATAAGCATAACCAGACCTTTTTGCTCTGTTCCACCATTGGCCTATTGTTGACATTGCAGCATCATGCAGTGTCATTTCCTCACCCAATCGTCTTATTTTCCAGCCAATTTCTCGTAACCGAAAACACATTTCAGGTTCTTCTCCAGCAATCAAGCTTGCATCAAAGCCGTTCACTTTCTGGAATGCTTCAATACGAATTAATGCATCCCCCCCACAGGAGTTTGCTTCTCCGATAGCACTATTCCATTCAAGATCACATAGCTGGTTATATATAGAATGCCCTGGATAACGCTCTCGCCTGCGCCCACAGGCAATTGCATAATCAGTTTTTGTTGTTAGGAAATCATATGCCTTGCTAAGCCAACTCGGCTGCACCTCACAATCACCATCAACGAATTGAATGTATTTAAGAAAAGGATAGCTAGCAATAAGATACTCGGCACCTTCATTTCGTGCTCTGGCAGCAGTGAACGGAATACTCATATCTAATTCGACAGTATCGACTGAAAGATTTTTTGCTTCTGCTAAGCTAGCATCCATTGAACCTGAATCAACATAAACAATATGGCTAACATCATTTTGGGCTGATTTAATGCAAGTTACTAAGCGCTCCCCTTCATTTCTTCCGATAATAACAACGCCAATTTCCTTTAAAAGCAATTCATTCATTTTTTCCATTCCAACATCTTTATCCAAATCCTCAAACACAAGCCAAAGTACATCAAGAATTACTATCGTAATACAAATTACCTATCATAAAACCCAACAACTTCCAATTTTAGCGTCATTAGCCCTGCCAAACCGAGATAATCTTATTTATCTGTATAATGTGTGGAAATTTAAGGAAGCCATTTTATGCAGCGTACTACTCAAAATAGACTGCCACAGTTACTTTTAATCGTACTCATCATATTACTGCCAATCTTATTACAAATACTGTACACAGGCCCCAGCCTTTTAGATATCCAGAATACTAAATGGCCTACGTATACAGGACACCGTTTTCTACTGTTTTTTTTATGGGCAATCACCACCCTTGGCGCAATCTCGCTCCTCGCCATAAGAGGGATATATTTAACTATTCCAACCTTTATCTCTTTAATCGTCGCTTTATATATTGTGCTAACTGGCACTAATATCGAATATGAAGTTTATGCGTCTATCGCCAATACGTCTTTAAATGAAGCCCTTGAGTTTGTGCTCTCCCCCCTCGTCCTTATTGCTCTAATCGGCGTAATAAGTCTCTCATTCTGTCTTTATCTATTCCTGTTAAAAAACGTAAATAGTAGAGAACACGGGCAACCAATTAAAACAAAAAGTACAGCCTTACTTTTGTTACTTGGTTTTATTGGCTTAGGTGCTATGTATCAATATGACCGTGATGCCCTATACAAGACCTATCCCTTGAGTATTCCATTCTATTTCAAAATGTATTACAAAGAAGTCATTTTATTTAAAAACGAATTCAACAACATTAGTTATGCCTATGAAGGAATAGAAAACCACACCCAAACTAATAGTGCCTGCATTCTAATAATTGGTGAAACAGCCAGAAAACAATCTATGTCAATCTATGACTACTCTAGAAGCACAACACCTTATATGGAATCAGCACTCAAGTCTGATGACATCATAGCGACGTCCTACCATGGGACGTCAGCAGGAGTATCAACACGGTTGTCAGTACCGATGATACTCTCAACAGCAAATGTCAAAGACTATAAGCAATTGGCCTCGACACCGACATTACCACATATTTTCAATAACCTTAACTATCACACCCAGCTCATCTCAAATCAAGAAAGGGCCGGCCGAAATAATGACATTATTGCATTAATGCTGAACCAAGTGAACTCTGTAAATTACCTCTCTGAAAGCGATGATAATAGAGGTTTTGATGAGGAAATAATCCCATTTTTAGAAGACAGTCTTCTAAATCAATTCAAACCGGGACTTATCATCGTTCATCTCATGGGGAGCCATTGGAAATATCAGCATAGATACCCTGAAGATTTTTCATATTTCTCGGGTGAAGACGAACTTATTGATACTTACGATAACTCTATCCTATATACCGATTATGTGATCGGAAAAGCCCTCGACATACTGCAAGCCATTGATAAGCCCACCTGCCTAATATATACCTCTGATCACGGCGAAAACCTCAACGATAACAATAATGGTACCTATTTACATGCCATGAAAGAGATGACGGAATACGAAGTCAAAGTTCCGTTCTTTTTTGCTGCCAATAAGGCCTTTCAACAAAGCCATAACAATATAAAGAACATACTTAATAACAAAACAAAGCATATTAGTCATGACAATATCTCACATACACTCTTAGGCTTATTTAATATCCACGATAGTCAATATTACAAAGAAACATCCGATCTTTCTTCACAGGCCTTTACGCAAGTACCCAGTCATGCGATAAACAGAAGATTAGAAGTTATCAATACCGATGACTACTTTATGGAGAAGCAGTAACCTAAGCCTTACTTAATGTCTGATTTAATCAATATACAAGCGTTTCCAACATCCTAATCTAACTCGACATTCTGCTTGATTATCTTTGCAGGAACACCCACTGCTAGCGCATTAGGTGGCACGTCTTCTACGACTACTGCATTCGCACCCACAATACTATTTTCACCAACGGTAACGTTACCTAAAATAGCCACACCACAGCCTATATCAGCCCCATTTCGGATAATAGGTTTGCCATTAAGTTGAGACTTTTTAGCAATGCCCATCGTCGTATTTTGTCGAATAGTCACATCATTACCGATTTCTCTAGCGCCTAGGATCATGCCCCCAAAATGTTCAATTTTGACACGCCTACCCAGCTTGACTGTATAAGATAGCTTTATACCAAATACAAACTGAAATACAGGAAAAAGTAATTTGTAGATTAAAGAAAAAGGCAATCTAAGGATCTTATTTTGCACTCCCATTCTCCAATTACCATACCGGTGTAGTAAGACTATCCAAAACCCTGCTGAAAACTGACTTCCGTGCGTTCTAAAATCCTCACGAACTAAATCTGTAAAGCTAATTCCTGTAGGGTTTTGATTACTACTACCATCAGGTAACGGTGAAATCGTACTGTCATACTCACCATCCATATTATTCTGTCTCTAATTTATTTTGGGTCTTCTTGATTTCAAAGCCTTGAAATAAAACACTGTTCGCAAAGGCATCCATAAAAAAATGAGGGGGATATTTACTTTCTTTCCTCTGAATTAAATTTCTCAACTTCCATGTCAACATGCCTAAAAGCCATAAAACATCTGCTGTCATGGCGTGTAACTTGCCAAAGTTTTTAACAAAATAACGCCGTCTCGATTCAAACCAATATTTTGGCCTCCGCCTTGGCGCAATATTTTTATTATTAACGCCAGAGCTCTGCCCAGCGAAATGAACAACACGGCTATCTGGAACAAACCAACACTCCCAACCTGCTTTTTGCACTTGTAGACAAAAATCCATCTCCTCGTAATACAAAAAATAGGACTCATCCATCAGACCAGCTTTGTAGAAAACATCCGTTCTAATCAACATACTCGCGCCAGCTACCCAATCTTTAAGGCAAGAGGCGTTTGGAATAACAGCAGGTTGAACCCATTTCGATAACATTTTAGAGACTAAATTTAAACTAAAACCACTCGCACACTCGGTCAAGAAGTTGTGAAATTGAAAACATGAATTTCTACCCGTGCCATCCTCATTTTCAAGCCGGCTACCAGCGATACCTGCTTTAGGCCTTTCATCCATAAATGTCATTAAAGCTTGAACCGCACCAGGCCGGATCACTGTATCAGAATTTAACAGGTAGATATATTTTGGCGGCTCTGGCAATGAAAGAAATTGACGAATAGCCACATTATTACCATAGGAAAAACCACCATTTTTTCCAGAAGGAACCAATGATGCCCATTTTGACCAATTATGCTTATCTATTGCAGACGAGATTTCCGAATCTGACCCATCCTGCGAATCATTATCAACAACAATCGTCTCAAACTCAACGCTACCTAATTCAGCTGCCAATGCACTAAGACAATCCACCGTCAAAGCAGCTGTCTTATAATTAACAATGATAATTCCAATATCCATGTTACTTTTTAACTCTACCTTTTATTGATTCTTTGAGTCCTTTATAAGAAGACTTGATATTCCTCGTAACTTGCTCAATAGGCATCGAAACTTTACCTTTCATAAACTCACTAGGTCTCGCTTTGAAAATTGTCGAATGTGACTCACTAGGCCAGTTTTCCGGCACAGATTTAGTATAAAAATAAGATGCGAATGATTTACGTACGACATCAGGCGGACAACTAATTTGTGTCACACCATGAAAACTAATATCACTGGTCAAGAAGCCACATGCACGGTTAAATTTTGGCTCAAAATAGCCATAACGTTTTTTGACATCTTTATCCCAGAGCTCTAACTGACCACCGTATTCTTCTTTCCAATCTTTATTAAAATAAATCAGAATATTTAACCGTCTATATAATTTCTTTTTCTCGTCATAATTGAAATCGACATGTACGTCTAAGTGCCCACCTGTCTTGGTTTCGTGTATACCTCCACCCATTAAATCTGGGTCAGCCATTAAATCTGGTATACCCGTTAGATCAGAAAACATCTCTAAAAATTCTTTAGAAGCTAAACAATCATTTAGTTTTTTAATGGCCGGCGCGTAGAGCGATGAGTCTGTGACTTGTATCTTTCTACTTTCATTTATCGCTTTAAATTCACGCCCTTGTTTTTGAGCTTCCTGATAGGT
>Ga0115570_10000624_pt1 | contig 29441 bp, 33 predicted proteins | sample COGITO_mtgs_1205_3_FD_87294 | JGI IMG/M metagenome (GOLD analysis project Ga0115570, IMG submission 87294) | Pelagic marine microbial communities from North Sea - COGITO_mtgs_120524 | ecosystem: Environmental > Aquatic > Marine > Epipelagic | place: Germany:Helgoland, sampling site Kabeltonne... | reverse complement strand
GGTACACTGTTGGACGTTGAGTGGGATTGTGTGTGATCAATGCAGCGGTCACTAAGTCTCTGCCAGGCAGTTGGCCAGCGTGCGGCAGCTGATCTCGCCATCGGCCGTAATCTCCTGTGCGCCGCCGCGCACGTAGACCACGAGGGCACGCTGCGCGGGGTGACCCAATGCGTGACCGGCGTTGCGTACGGCGTTTGGTCCATTCAGCTCGTGCAGCGAGGCGTTGGTTTGCCCGTGTGTGATGTTGGCGTCCATGGCCACCGCGCGCAGCTCCGGGATGTGTGCGTCGGAAATCAACAAAAAGTGAGGCATGCCGTCTGACCCGAGCCTTCGGACCAGGCTGTTTACGCAGTCGGACGACGCGACACTCGCCCCTTCGCACTTGTTCTGCTCCACGCTTTTCATCGCAAGGTCCATCCTTGTCCTTTTCCAAAGTGCCACAAAACTATTTTCCGGCGATTACGGACCACAGCGGGGACGGCGCGCCTGTATCCGTGCTGATTATTCGGTCCTGCATCCGATTCTCAAGCGCAAGGATCACCATCTGGTAGCTGTTTCTACTGTCGCGGTCGCCAAACAAAAAGCTGAGCATCGCGGGGGTGTTCGCATCAAGCTTTTCGGTATAGTCGACCCTTCCGAAATCTTCGCTGAGCGCGCGCGGCCCGTCAGTGTTGAGGAACGCAGAAATACTCGCGACGTCTTTCGTTTCTTGCAACTTGTGATTCACATTGCCCCCGAGTGTTCGCAGCATCTCCGTCTTGCCGCCGTTCCTCGAATCACCCGCGATCTGGCCCGCGAGGCTGGTCTTGCGGTTGCCGAACGTGGTACCAAAGAAGGAGCAGCTGCCCGTGCTCTCCGGACGCCCGGGCAGGAGATCGCGCGTGATGTTTGCCATCGCGTTCGTCGTGATCGCAAAGCTCTTGGCGGTCTGCACAAACTGCATCACCTCGCGGCACGCGTTCTGACGCGGGGCGTCCGACAGCCGGTTGCACACCAGCCCGGCGCGCGCGACCGCGGCGAGCAGAAGGGTGTCGACCATCGACCGGTTCAGCAGAAAGTCGGCCGTGATCGTCAGCGCGTTGCGCCAGTTCAGAATCAGCCCCGACAGCCCGCGTTCGCCAAAGTTGCCCTTGGCAAAGAAGCCGGTCCCGTTTGTCACCGACCACCACGTCACATTGCTATACTGCTGCAGGTACAGCTCGTGGCCCAGCGCAAACCCGATGGACATCATCGCCGCGGTCCGAGCAAGCCCTATAGACTCGAGTTTTCGAACGGCACGGTCGCCGATGGATACGCGGAGTGCGGGCAGGACCTGGTGCCATAGTTTGACCTTGTACTTTGTGTACATGAAGTACCCTTTTGCACCCGCGCTCGCGAGCGTCGAAAACCCCGCCAATATCGCGGAAAACGCCGGGTTCACCATTGCCGCCATTTGAAGTCCCGAACACAGCACCCACGCCTTCGCCGCCCATATAATATTGTGAGCGAGCTGGTCCATCTGTTTTGCGTATTCCTCAAAAGTGCCTGGGATCATCAGGTGGATTGCGTTGAGCACAAGGTTCTGCGCCCACCCCGCGTATTCGGTTCCCGGGGCGGCGGACACTTGTGCCCCTATACCATTTTCCATCTTGTAAAACACCGAATGCATCGTATTGTACAAGCTGGTTGGCAACGCAACCAACTGCTGGAGGCTAACCCATTGGTCGCCCCATGGTTTTTCGCTCATATTCCCAATGAGCGCCTGCGTGTCAATCGCCAGCCGAAGAATGGAGCTCTGTAGCGCCTCTCGTTTGGCGATCATAAACGCGAGCGGGGCGCCAGGGTCGATGCTGTTCGCGACGCCACCAAACAGGTCCGCCTGGCTGCGCAGGCAGCTATAGGACTCGGCGATCCGCGCAACCATGGCCAGCACTAACCCCATGCGCGGGTTGCCCCAGAACCGAGGCGCCAACTGCGCAAAGAAGGCCGCGGAGATACCCGCAAAAAGCGAGTTTGTACTGAGCCCGAGCATCTCGGGGAACTGCATGTTTGAGAGATCTTCGACGCCAGAGCCGCGACCGCGCATAACGCCAAAGCCCAGCCCCACCAGCGCGCCGGTGAACATGCGAGACTTCGACATCTTGCCCAGCAGGCCGGCGTTGGCGTCTTCAAAGTTCTCGTGGTGGCCCATCCGCCGGCCCAGCCGGTGGAGCTCCCCCCGCTCCGCGGCAGTGAACGCGTGGCGGTCGGCGTACGAGCGGTACGCAAGGTACGCCTGCGTCCACTCCACAACGTATGCCACATCGTCCGCGTACAGAAAGTCGGCCACGGGCACGTCGCCGGTCTTGCCAGCCAACGGGTTTGGTACCTTGACCTCGACGGCGGCCTGGTCGTCGCGCACGCGCCGCAACACCTCGCCGATCGTCTCCTCGTTGACACGAACGTCTTCCCTGCCGAGTAGACTCTCGGCGATGGCTCGCGTCAGCTGGAGGCAGTCCACACACGCGTACTGCATAAACCGCGTCCACTGGAAGCTGCCGCGGCCGTTGATCTCCTCGACCATGCTCGCGTGCGAGTAACCGGTCGCCGCCCGGCTGGCGCCCGGGATGGCAACGATGCGAAACGGGTCGCTGTCGTACAGCCTCCGTGTCGCCTCGGCGGACGCACCACCCAGCCTGACGTACACACACCGCGACAGGTCGCGATGTACGTCATTGAAAACTTGGAACTGCCCCGCCCGCTGGTCGTCACCCTCCGTGAACATCGCGACGATACGATCGGTCTTGACGGTCAGCTCCTCGGCGCGCCCCTGCAGGTTGTCCCACGTTGGCATGTACCCGGAAAGCACGCCCTCGGCAGTGTTCTGCACCAGCTTGCCGACGTTTAGCAACAGGTCAGGGTTTACCACCGACGAGGCGTACCGCAGCGCTCCGCGCCCAACCGTCACCATGGCCGACGCCGCCTTAATGCCGGACGTGGCGTGCAGCCGGTGAACACTGGCGTCGGTGATAAGGTTGCACGATGCAAGAAACGTGGCACCAGCCATCTCCCTGTTTGCTTGCGCGATATCGCCGTACGCCTCGTGAGCAGCGTCGAGCTTGCGCTTGCGTTCGTCGTCGCTTATGTTCGTGTCGTTATTTGCGTCTTGCACCGCTAGTCTTGCCGCGTTGGAGTCCGTCACGGCGTTGTAGTGACCGCGTAGGTTTGCGTCAGAGTCCAGGGCGTCGAGCCGAGAGAGCGCCTGCTCGCCTAATTTACGCAGCTTCCCGGCCCCGCTGCTTATGTCCATCTCGTCGGCACCCGCACCAAAGAACAAAGCCATATGTGACTGGTTGCGCTGACTGCGCCGCATGTCCCGAAGCTTGCGAACGCGCTGCTGCACGGCGACAAACGCGCCGTAATCCTTGTAATCCTTGTTCTTCAGCGACCACGCAAGCTTGTCCTTCAGCGGTGAGTGGAGAAGTTTCAGTGAGTCTTGGCGAGATCTCTGCAGGGTGCCGATAAACCGTCGGACCGCGTCCAGTTTAGCCTTGTAGTCAAGCGTCTTGTATCGCTCTAAATAGGCGTCCAGCTGGGCGGAAAACAGTCGCAACACCCGTTTTTTGTCCGCCGACAAACTGCTGTCGTCCAGACGCGCCTTCACTGTCTGCTGGAGTTCGCGCAGGGTATCGTTCGCCATCGCGTCCCCCATCGTCATTGCGACGCTGAGGTTGTCGAAAACCGAATGTAGCGACCGGATCGTGGTTCTACACGCGATGAAGTTGCGCGAACGATCGACATCCAGGTTTTTGCGCACGTAACGGAAAGCCTCCTGTGCACCATCCTCGATGAATTTGCTGATGGCAACCAGCGGGTAGATCTTCTCGACGCTCGAGTCCTTGAGAAGATATTGCTCACTGAGCGACCCCCTGCTGTCGCGGATTGACCCCCAGCTCACCGGTAACTTCTCCAGCACCACGATCTGAAGCGCGGCGTCAATGTGGTTCTGGTCATTGGTGGTAAGCTCCCCGTTTTCGATCGCCTTCAGCAGATCGGACACGGCGGGATCGTCCAAGCCGCGGACCTCCTTGAACTGTTTCGACAACCGCGCCACGACATCGCCTCTGTCGCTGAACATAGTCTGTTCCAACGGTCTAAGTAACGCTTTGCAGCATTCAAACAACTCGTGGCGCGCTTCCGTGACATTTCCGACCAGCTTCGCCATCGTCTTCTTGGTGCGCTCCACGCCCTCGATGGCGTCCTTCGACCAACCGCTAATCTTGACCACGTGCTGCTCCGGCGGTGTGTCCAGGGCGTATTCTTCGAGGAATTGCAGCTGTGTACCCTCGTCAACCGTGCGCTCCTTGGCACGCAGCTTAGCAACCTCGTTTTCGTAGGCTTTGAACAGCTCGTACGCAGGGTCCTTGCGCATTTCGGTGTCCAGAGTTTTGACACGATCCTCTGCCAGCATGGACGCCCGCGTCGACACTTTTGACTCGTTGGAGAGCTGCGCTTTGATCGCAGCTACCTGCACTGGGTCGGTCACGACGTCGCCGTTGCATCTGCCGCTTCTGACCGAGCCGTAGCAAAACGCCTCGCGGCCGTCGACTTTGGTCTTGATTGGAGTGGCCAGCAACGATTTAACCGTCGTGCCAAACACGTCGTCGCTAATGTTGCCGTTTAAGAATCTGTCAATCGCTGTGGTAGCCGGGGTGGCGTGGGACGAGACAGCCTGTGTCGCCACGTCGGCCATCTCGTGCAGACCGTGGTCCTGGATCCGCTCGCGCAGTGTGGACTCTTTCCAACTTTTCCGGACGCCTTTTATCCCGAGCGCACGGGCGGTCTTTAGTAGCTGCTCATGGCTACGTCCGTCGGTACCGACATGCTTGAGAGTCCGGCTCGGGTTGGCATTTACCCCCGCAAGCCGCTTCTCTATCTTTTCGCGGCTGTTGCCGCAGCTCTCGCCGGTCAGCTGGCGGCAGCGCTCCTTCATGTCCTTGAAGGACTCGTGCGGCGCGGGCTTTAAATTGTGCTTTGCAGCGTCGGGGTTCCATTCTGCAAGCCGCTTCTCTACCTTTTCGCGGCTGTTGCCGCAGCTCTCACCGGTCAGCTGCCGGCAGCGCTCCTTCATGTCCTTGAACTTCATGTCCTTGGAGGACTCGTGCGGCGCGGGCTTTGGACCGGCCCTGGTGTCGCCGGCGTCTTGGTCCGTATCATGTTCGTCGGCGTCGTCGTCCAAATCCTCTTCGGCGTCAATGTCGTATTGATCATCAACATCACCCTCCGCTTCAGCGGCGGCTTCTGTATAATCGACAGGAACGGGCGGGCGTCGCGGCCGTGTCATTTTTCTTACAGTGCAAAAATATTTTTCAAATGGAAACTACCTGGTATGTTCCAGAGACTCAACGTGGCCGCGGGTGTGCTGCACACAATCCTTTTCGCAGCAATTGTAATTACTGACCTCGTGCTGCGCAGCAAGGGCAGGTCGCAGTACAAACTGCGCTTCTGGCGCGAGGACCCGGACGTTCCTGACGCCCCGGACGCGTGTCGCGGACCGCCGATCGAACCGGGTGCTTGTGTCTGCGAGTCGTCCGTTTCGGAATTTTGCGAGTTTAAAAACGACTACGACAACGAGAGCAGGACACAGGAGCAGAAGTTTGAGCTGCTTCAACAGAAGCTGAACCGAAAGCAACGCGTGGTCACACTGCGACTCGCGACGGTAATCGCTGCGTTTCCGTTAATTACCGCCCTGTTTCACTTTTACGTCGCCTCGCCGCTCGGGCAGCGCGGGTTTGGGATTGTGCCTGGGTACGCCGCTTCCATCGCGTCGGCGCGGAACCCGTTCCGGTGGGTTGAGTACTCGATTACGGCATCGGTAATGATCGTGGCCATCGCCGGTCTTTCCGACGTGACCAACATCGGCGAGGTAATCTGCATCTTTGCGCTGATGATGGGTCTCAACATTTTGGGGTTGGGCGTCGAGGACTCGATTGCCGGAGGCCGGACATTCACCGCCGTGATTATGTTTAACGCCGCCGTAATTATGTTCATGGCGTCGTTTTACAGCATCTTGACGCGGTTTCGAAAGTTCCAGGGCCTGGTACGCCGAAAGGGCACCGACTTTCGCGTGTTTGTAAACACGTTTTTCTCCCCCGATAGTGAAGCCACGCGAACCGATCCCACAAAGCCGTTCAAGTTGCCCGCGTTCGTCGCCGTGGCGGTCTACGGGATCGCGCTCCTCTACGTCGTGTTTCCGTTGATCCTGCTCGCGAGGTGGGCCGGGCTGTACGGCTACGAGGGGCAGGAAAAGGGGTTCCTGGTCACAAGCCTGGTAGCGAAGGCGTTTCTTGTGATCGCGGTGGCGTCTGGGATTGCACGGGAGGACCCACCCGACTACGCAAAGTAACTCTGTCTTGAAGAACTCACTCGCTTTGTGACAATAAAGTTATCAACTGTAAACAATGGACACTGTGGTAAAGACGGCATACCTCGTCTACTTTGCCATCCTGGCACTCGCGGCCGTCCTGTTTTCCCGAGGACACGGCCGGGTGGCGGTGGCCCTCGTGCTGTTGGTGATTGCGGCGCACTGGCTGCTGTCACTGGTCAGCCTGGTTCGCGGTGACGATACAATTACGGACCGCTACAATTTCCGGTGCGCCGCACGGGCGACCACTGCGCTTTTTACCGACACGCTGTTTGTCGTCGCCAGCGTGGGCGCGCTGCTGTGGGCCGTGCGCGGCGTCGCACGGCATTGGGTGTACGCAACAATTGCGGTTGCCGTGCTGGCTAACCTGGGCTGCGTGCAGCTGCGATTCCGCAGCGCAAAACGTTGCCTCTAGGTTACCCGGTCGTTTTGCACACCAGCAACGTCCTGCCGTCATGTGACGACTCGGTTTTTACCAGCACGCTCGAGCGGCCTTCAAAATCGGGACACGCACCAAGCCCTACGTCCGGCTTGCCGCACCAGTGGTAATTGCCCATCAGGAACCACGGAGCGTCCGGAATCAGATGGTTTTCCGTGGAGTCGGAAATACCGGCGTACTCGCCGGGGCAGTCGACAAAACGTTTTCTCTCGCTGTGCCAGCACTGGTGGTCGGCCGAGCAGAAGTCGGTGGAATACCGATCGGTAGACAGGAACGGTTCGCTTGCCGACAGCTCCGTGTAGCGCGGGTAACACCCGAATTGCGTACCCTCCCCATGTGGCTGCGTCCACACAATGCGATGGGCAAGCTCGCGCGGAACATGGTAGGACTCGCGGGTGTCCGTCACAAGAATCATGACGGGCATCACGGCGACAAGCAGGAGCAGCACGTGCACAACCCAGGAGCTGCGCTGCTTCGGGACATGCACCAAGTTTGCTCCGGGGAACCACACTGAGGCCAGGCAGTTTGTCACAAACAGCAAGGCGGTTGTGGATGCGACGGCGATCAGCGCGCTCGGCGCTACGATGCACTCGTAGTTTCCACACTGGATACACGCGCTCTCAAAGTCTTCCCACGGTGTAAGATTATCCATATGAACGCTGACAAACCCGGTCTCCGGGACGGTAACTTCGGTGGTCATTTTTTTGTGTGTGCAACGAACAAAATTGTTCCAATCAAACGGCATGCCAACGGTGAAAGACCTGCGACGACGGGCCGACGCGCTTGGTCTGACCGGGTTTTGGAAGCTGCGGAAGCACGACCTACAGCTGCTGATAGCGTGCGTGGTGCTGCAGCGCTGGCACCGTCGCGGACTCAAGCACGAGTGCCCGATATCGGGGGAGCGCGTACTACAGCCCGTGTGGTTGCGCGGCCACGCCTATGAGCTTACGTCATTGCGGTCGTACCTGGCCGACCACGCGGTTGAGCTCAGCGACCCCATGACCGGATGCGCGTTGTCCGACGCCGAGCTTAGCGCCGTCTGTGACCAGTGCGGCATCCAGCAGTCCGCACGCGCGGTGCGAAGCGCGGCCGAGCGCCGCCGTCAGCAGCGCGAGCTCGCGGAGATCAGCGCTCTGGCGCTGGACGATCTGATGCACGAGATCGACACCGACGAAGCGACGGGTGTCCGCGGTCTGGAATGGGCCACCGCGTTGATAGCCGACGCTCGCTCGCACCTCCACCTTCTCGCGCGCAGCTGTCCGGCGAGCGCCGACGCCAAGTTTGCGCAGCTCCATAACGTTACGCAGCGCCAGGCACCGCGCCTCTCGGACGACGACGACGCGATGAGCGTGCTCGCCGCGCTGACGCAGGGCTCGCGCGAAGATTTTTAGTCGCTACTTTTGCAACTCAGGCACCACCATTAACACCGCCGCGAGCATCGCGACGACCACGCCGGTGTACTGCATCCAGTGGAAGTCCTCCCCAAACCAAAGGAAGGACACGGAGAACACAAGCACAATGTTTAGCGCCTGCCAGATGGTATTGATCACGCCGAGCTTATCGGGCATCTGGCGCAGCACGAACGCGAGGAGCAGGCCAATCGCTACGTACGACATGCAGCCAAGCGCGACCAGCGCACCGTAGCCGTTATCACCGTGAGGCTTGAGCATGACTTCGGCCGCGACCTCCAGTCCGGTCAAGAGAATGATAAAACCGATCACCGCGGGCCAGCTAGCGGACAAATCGCTCATCGGGGCGGTTTGTTATGTGTGTACATTTTAAGATTCATCACCGGGCCTAACACCAGAGCCCCGCGTGCGCACACAGGTAGTTGTCGCCCTTTGTCGCGGGCGATGTGTGCCATGTGTGGGGCGCGGCGGCCGCGGTCGGTGCCTCGCCGCTTACGCGAGACAACAGAAGGAGCTCGTTCGCGTACGCGACAAAAAACACGGCCGCAAGCAAGATACGCCACGCCATCGCCACAAAGCGCGCAATCGCTGCAACGTCTGCAAACTCAAACTCGTCCGACGCCCGCTGCCAGGACGGAGGGGTGTGGGGCCATGTGTGATCGGTGCCTCGCCGACGCGTCATCGCTGTGGTTGTGTTTTGTGTGATGTGTGGTATTGTCGTTTTGTTGTCTGCAGTGTGCCTCAGGCGCGAAAGTGACAACACTCAAAAGTGACAAAATTGAATGAAGATTTTAATGTTTCTCAAAAAACAAACCAAAATGATGAAAATGCGAAAACTCCCTAACCGCGATCAATATCGCGTGTACGATACAAAGGGTCAAGTATTGCGAGATTCCTGTTCTTTGAAAGTCGCCCAAAGGATGATAACTGCCGCGCCGACCAAGGCATTCTGTTCTAGCCGAGGAGGCTGCTCAAATCGCGACCGCAACCGAAAGAAACAAAACGCAGCTTCGCGTTCTATAACCACGACCGAGCCCGTGAGACAACGCGACGTTATGGATAGTGTCACGCGATTTGATGACATCAAGTTGGACAAAGAAATGTGCGGAAAAGTTAAATCGTGTTGTACAAAAGACCCAGTGTACAAAGACTTTTACAGGAAAGCGTTTAAAGCACGAAACGGTAAGTTGCATGAAACAAAACTGTATATTGAAGCTGAAACAAACATGGGGCGGCAACGTCTGCTCAATTCTGACTCGAAGGACTGTGTCGATCAAATACTGGGGATCAAAGGAAAACGGCGTCCGCACCGTGTCCCCGCAGATTTGAGACAACCAACAAGAAAAGTAACCTCAAAAAGTAGGAAAACACACAGGTAAAGAGTCAGTTACAGCTATTATACGAAGAATCCTCTTGGCTGTTTGCGCAGCAGTATTGCAACTCTGCGCGCGAGTGGAGTTCGTATCTCGACAGATCCGTCGCCATCAATTTGCGTTTTGTCATCGGATCAAGCAAATTTGTGGCTCTAACTTTTGCCACCGTGCCCGTCGCAAAAAAAAAGTACAGATGGCCGGCCCAAAATTTGAATTTGGAGTTTTTACTCCGGTCCGGCTCGGTCAGATCGAGGATTCCGCGCGCTGCTGCTGGTCTGCTCTTTCCCTACCGCCCACAGCATGCCCAGCCTGAACAACGGCTGCGTCCACGCCACCTCACTTTTTTTTTACCTTTGGTCGCAATTTCCCGACGCGTGTTGTTAATCTTTTCGCAATGCGACCAGCCTACCTCCCACTCGTTGCGGACGCGCCGTCTCCACCGCCATGGCCCGGAGCACCGCGACTTTCGCGCGTCCAGGCGGCGCAGCGGCGTCTTGCGTTCGCGCTCACCATGGAGCGCACAGTACTGCCGCTCGTGCCTGACCTGTGGGCCGAGGTAGCGACGGACGTGCGCGGTGTGTGTTGCGGCGTCAACGGCGTGCTCGAAGCCGCCGGTCTGGTGCGCTACAAAGCGCCGATCGTTTCGGTGCTGCGACCGAGCGAGCAAAGGACCACGAAGCCGCTGCTTTACGAGTCTGAGGCACAGAAGCGCCGACGGCTGGGCCCGCTCGCCTGGGCGACGTTTGCCGACACGCGTTCCTTTGGGGAGCTAAAGAAGCACGAGCAGGTGATGCGGTTGCGCGGCTACATGGCCGACCCCGCAACGCGGCACTTTTTCGAGCAGCTCTGCGGCGAGGCGGGCATGACAGAGGTCGAGTTCGAGCGGCTTCTTCGCGTGGCGGGGGCGTGAGGCCGCGCTTACAGCGGAATCACGCACAGCCCTGAGCAGCCCTTTTTTACGGACTCGCCGTCGATGTTGACGTACGACAGGACCTTGCCGGGTTCATTCTTTGCGACGGAGAACATAAAGTCCTCGCACCCAACGGTCTTCGTCGTCTCCGAGTCGGTGGCGAGCACGAGCCGTTTTCCAAGGCACGTCACGGCCTCCGGTTTGTACGATTTCGCACCCCCGATCTTTACCGGCTTGGTGAAGGCGAACGACGGGATCCGGAAGTCCTTGCCAAACATTTTGCCACGCGTGTACACCAGATTTTGCTTGAAAAGCTTGTAGGAACCGCCGTCGTCCGACTCCATCGCCGTGACGATGTACAGCGTGTCCCCGTAGAACTCCATGTCACTGATTCGCTCGTCGATTGCCAGCGACAGCTCGGGGTTTGCGACCGTCTTGTATGTCCCGGCGAGGGTTGCATGGCCAAATGGCTCGCAGGTGTAGAACATCGTCGCGTCGACGGGAATGTTTTCGCCCTTCTGGAATTGCGACGTGTTTCGCTGCGTCTCGCGCCGCATACGTCTGCAGAAGAAAATGCGTTGCAGTAAGGGGTGGTAGGCGCACGCCTCCACGTTCACAAAATCCGGGTCGTGCATGGAGCCGAGAACTGGCTGGAACAGGTTTTCTGTTTTTAGCTCGCCTTGGATCAAGTCGTTACGCAGCTGCACATGTTCTGCTGTCGGCGGGATCACAGCGGCGGCAAAGAACGGCGCGGCGTGGTACAGGTTGCTGCTGAAGAGCACACAGACCCCGCGCACGTCCGCCTCTGCGCCGGCACCGGCGGCCAGCAGCCCGCGTTCAATGCACGTCTTCTTGGGTATGAAAACGCAGGACTCGAAGTCGGCGGACTTCCTGAGCACCTCGGGCTGGTTGGCGTCCGCGGTGCCCAGTGCGCCAAAGTAAACCGGCAGGGGAGTGCCTTTGTTTGAAACCGCAAACGCGCGCGCGTTGCGCCCGTTTTTGGTGAGCGCGACCTTGGTGTCGGTGACGCCCAGGATCACCGCACGCTTACCCGAGATCTCCGGTGGCAGCCTGCGCAGCGCGGTCAGAACCCGCGAGCAGCGGTGGTTCCCGGCCGACCGGCCGCAGAGTGTCTGCAGGTTGCTGACCAACCCACCCAGCGCGTAGAAGCCTTCCTCGACCATCCCGGTAATCTCGTCCAGCGCCGCGTTGATGATCGCGGAAAGGGACGCGGGCAGGGCCGTCATCAGGTTGCGGAAGTACGAGAAGGCGGTCTTGGTTGCAACGGCCCAGCGGCTCAGCGGGTCTCGTTCGATTGCACTTCGCGAGCACGAGGTCTTGACAAATACGACGGCCATGACAATTCCGATCCACACGGAGAGCTTGGACGTTTGCAGGTAGGCGTACGCCTTCCTCTGCAGCTCGGCAAACGCGCGCGTGGCCTTAGCGGTCATGTTCTTCAGCGTGCCGATGGTTTGGCTCGCGATAGACTCTAAATAGCTGCGGCTGGTCTGCACCGCGGCGTTGCCCGCAAGCATTTCCAAGAGCAGCGCCAGAAGCTTGAGCCTCTGGCGTATCGACCTGCTGACCAGGTTTGCGATCTTCCGCGCAAGCGCGGTGACTCTGTCGGAAAGCAGCGCGTCGGTGTGCGACAGCCCAAGTGCGTCCGCGAATTTGCGTATCCACGCCTCGTCAATGTGCATTGTTTTTACATAAATGCCATAAAAATGTGACAGCAACAATTCATTTACAATCGGTTGTCCTCGTCATCCTCAGTTGTCCTCGTCATCCTCGTCATCCTCGTCATCGGAGCCCACTTTGCTGCACTGCAGATAGTAGATGAAGGAGTTCTCGGTGGCCATGTCAATCTTGAACAGCAAGAAGTCGTCCTCGTTCATCATCATTTTCAGCTTGCCGCGCTGATCCATCGACTTGACAAACTGGTACAACAGCGAGAGGTCCAATTTCATGTGCATCTTTCGCTCAAGCTGATCTTCCTCCGGAACCTCGAGCAGTTCAACATGCTCCTCGTGCATATCCAGTAGCTTATGGCCGTCCTCCGACGACACCGGAGCCAGGCTGACTAGCTCCTTGGTATCGCTAATGTTGGTCGTCTCGCAGACGAACCTGACCACTGAGAGTGCGGCTTCCATACCGACACTCTCCAAAATAGAGATGTCCACGGTCTCGCACCCGAGGTCCTTGTTGTTCTTGATCAAGGACTTGAAGAAGTTCAGGTCCATGCGCAGCAGCCACTGGAACGACAACTCGTTCAACGGCAGCGGTTCCGTCTCGTCTTCCACCATCGTCTGCAGGGTCGTGCTGGAAGTAAAGCTACGGTCGAAGGTGTCGAAGGACTTAACGATTAAGCTCGTGTCGCCTTCGTACTGCGCCAGCTGTAACCGGAACTGCGGCTTGCCGGATCCACGCAACACGCCGAGGAAGCTGTCGCAAGCCACGGTGACGACGTGGTCACGGAGCGGGTTGTTTGCGTCAAGCACTTCGCACTCCAGTTGTACGCGCAGCAGGCACGTGAGGCTTGAATTCTTCACCTCGGAGCGCATGCCCTCAAAATCGTCCTGCTTCTTGAACGACATGGTCACGTTGGGCATACCCATCTCTCGGACGGCTTTGACGATGCGCTCGAGATCGGAGCGATTGTCAAAGTTTGCGGACCATTCCATGGGGGCCTGTTTGCGGCGCTTGGTGGCAGGCATGGCCGGCGAGGTAAGGACGTAGTTTCCGCCGCCGTACCGATCGCGCGGAAAAAAAAGTTTGCGGCTTGTTGCATCGGCCTCAGGAAAACTTGTCGCCGTAGTGTGTCTTGAGCGCCGCGAGCGTCTCTAGGTCGGACTGTACCTTCTTGAGCCATTCTGAGTGCACGCCCTGTGCTTTGGCCAGCGTGGCACGCTCCTGGAATAGAAGCTCGTACTGTCGCAGCAGGTAGTTCCTAAACGCGTCCAGCATGTCCAGCTCGGTGACCTGCGAGCGCTCCTTGTCCAGAAACGACGATATCTGCGAGGCAAGTTCCTCGGGCAAGACTCGGGGTTCCATCTCGTGCAGAATTTGCTACGCTGTGTGCATCCTCGTCGGTGCGCGCAAAAAAAAAGTTGGCGGGCGGTGCGTAAAATTAATCACTTTTTTTGCCCTTGGTACCAACAATGGAGGTTCTCGTATTTGGCACAACAACCGACCGCCAGGCCGTGGTCACGCGTCGCAACAGCACCACGCTCGACATGCATTTTGTAAAGGATACGCAGTCACTGGCCACTCCGGGCACAACCGCTATCTTTGAGATTGAGGAGACCACCGGGTCGCTGGTGGCCAAGCTCGAAGGGGAGAGCTATTACTGCATTCACCCCGATACGGTCGACACAAAGAAAGTCAAACCGGCACTCTTCGTGGCCGGCGCCCAGGCGCCCGCCGAGCGCCGGCTTCGGTTCATGCGGTTCTCGGAGGACGACGCGCGGGAGAATGACTATCTGATCTCGTCGGTCGACAACAAGTTTGCACTCGTCGACCATCCAAAATTTGACAAGTGTGCAATCGGCACGCAGGAACTGGCATCGGCGTGGTACGTCTCCGCATGCGAAGAGCAGGAAAACGTACCTACCCCGTCGCAGCCGCCGACGCCGCAGCAGCTTGGCGCGATCGCATCCGCGGTCCACAAAGCGGCAAAGAACAAGTCGGGGTGGCTTGATAAGACAGGCGACTTTGTCCCGCTCACCGAGGTCGAGAGGCAGTGCTATCTATCGCCCGACTTCGAGACCAAGATCGATCGCTCGACGTTTCTGTTTCATCCGCACGGCCAGACGCATATCGACACCGCGGCGCAACTGCTGCTGCGTCTCCCCGCAAAGGACTCCGATCTCAAGGCCTACGCCAAGCTGATCGGCTGTGAGTCTACCAACCACTTGGGCTTCAGCGTCGACGACTCCTGCTCTTCCGCTGTGCTCGGGCACGCGGGTCGCAATGCGCTGGCACTCATGACGTTCGGGGACAGCACGGCGAAACGCAAGCAGATGGTCGCGTTCGGTCTAAAGCACACCAAGCCCTCGCTTGTGCTGCTGGACACGTCCTCGCTGGGGTTCACCGCCGAGGACATCAAGGAGCTCGCCGATGCCTGTCCGTCCAAGCACTTCACGGTCGTCGTCAGCAAGCGCAAGGACGACCAGGCGCTGGCCGACAAGATCGACGGGATGGAGGGGAACGTCGAGCTGATCCGCAACAGCGTGTCCGCAACGTGTGCATCGCGGTTCCGCAACAACCTCGAGTTCTGCGCGGTCTACCACTGCGCGGGACCTAAGATGAGCACCCGCGGTCCGTTCAAGACGTGTGACGACGCGCTCGTGGGGCTGCTCGGGCCGTTGATGAGCACGAGCATGCTGCACCACAACAATTGGATCGAGGTGGCCGCGTAAGAAGTTAACACCGGCTCGTCACTCGGGAACGCGGCTGAGATTAAAGTTCAAGTCAAACGGCTTTGTTTTTTTGCCGCGACTGGCGTTGACACAGTGCCCTTGTGTAGCGCTCCCGGCGCAACATCCGGATCTATTTTTAGTCTGCATGGATCTATTACCCCTGCGATGTTGGCGCGGTTGTTTTTAAAAGTGACAAAAAAAAGTGACAAAAATTTTGAACACAAGATCTTTGTGCATGTACGTTCTACACAAGCCCCCAACAACACTGCCATAACACTGCCATGATCGAAGCGCTCTCCCTGCTATTCAACGCCTCCCTGCCCGAGGGTGCCGATCTTCCACATGCTGTCCACGATCACCTCTCCGTCACAGCCATGTCTACCGAAGAATGGGTTGCCGCACTGCAGACGTTGTGCGCGGACGACGGCACGCTCGCCGCCGCCGCTTCGACTGTTGCGACCGCCGCCGTTGTCCCGTCGACACCGGTGCGAGTTTTGCGCGCACCGACGTGTCATTTGAATGAGGTTGACCCGGGGCACATCCTCTTTCCCGAGCACACCGGGTCGCCGGTGATGGATGGGACCGACATGGATACCGTGTGACGTCGTCGTCACGCAACGACCAGTCGGTAGAATACAGACTTTTGCTGCAATCCGTTATTTCGTACTATTTCGACCACGTCGCTTGTACGGAACCCATGGAATCGCACCACGGGGTCGGTCTTGTGCAGCCTGGGGAGCTGCTCCTTTGTTACCTTCAACTTGCACAGCAGCTGCTTCGCCTCGTCGTCCGACAGCTTGCGATGTGCGGGTACTTGCGTGTGATGAATGATTGGAAAAAAGAGCTCAGAATACAAAAAATGCTGAATCTCTTGCTCTGCCATCAGTTTTGAGGAGCTGTGCGTCGTTTTTTGCATCGAAACAACAATCGTCGTTTCTGCCTTGTTTTTTTGCGCGGTGGCGATCAGCGAGCGGACGATTGCGACAGCTGGTTTTGTGTCGGCGTTCAAGACAAATATGACCGTCTTTCCTTCCGGCGTTGCGAACGCCAGTGCTACGTAGGAGTCTTTTTTCTTGGTGGCCAGCAGCTGGCTGTCCGCAAAACGCACGCACATCATTGTCTTGAGGGTGTTGATAACGCGATCCGACATCCAAGACTCGCGCCTGCGTATGGATTGCAACAAGAGACTTTTTTTTTTCTTTTGAGTGGACAACAACACGAGCACCACTCGGCGCGCGATGGCCACTAAATACGATGTTGAGATCACCGAGCACGAGCCCTGGCCGGCGGGAAAAATACTGGAGTTCACGGCGCTCATCCAGACCCAGGCCCCCGAGCTTTTTGGGAAGCTTCTGGACAACGTACAGGGAGAGCAGAGAGAGGTGGCGGTCCGCAGCCGACTGCTACGGGAGCACGAGGAGCTGCAAAAGTTTGCAACCGACCACCCGCGCATGTTCGGGCTGCTGTCGAGCGAGAAAGTCAACAGCTCGCCCGAGTTGCAGTCCCAGGCCAACAAAATGATTGTGATGAATCTTGCGAGCCGGGGCGCCGGCGGCTCGCAGTCGATGCACGACTCGTTCGTGCACCAAACTTTGGCGGCCACGACGAAAGGGGCGCCGTCTTCATGAGAACTGTTCCGCCAAGCAGCCTGGATCACCTGCCCTGTACGCTCGGGCTGTACGTCAGGTAGAGCATCAGTGTCGCCAGGCTGATCAACGACCAGCGCGCCACGGCGTTGTTCTCGTACTCGCCGTCACGCTGCAGGCGGTCCTCCACTAGCATGACCACCGCCGCGTCCACAAGTACGATGGTCAGTGCCGTCGCGACCGTCCATACAGCGGCTGGCAGCCCGTCACCGATCAAGAACAGCACCTTGACCGCCGTGGACCCAACAAGCGTGCTCGCGTAGACCCAGAAGGCGGCGTTACCCAATGCAGAGCCTCGCACAACCGCCCGCTGGCGGAACAGATAAACGGTCAGCAACATGATGGACACACCGTATGCCACACCGAGCGTCAGCGTCGTTCTGTCGGAAAAAATCACGCTTAAATTGGACGGTGGCGCAAACAGTAGTGGTGCTGGCATTGTTTTGCTGTCGCGGCATAAAATCTTAGAAATCCGGCAACGGCGGAGGCTGCTCTGCAGCAGCCGCTTCCGCGCTCTTCGACTTCTTCTTCTTTTTCTTTTTCTTTTTTGTTTTCTTACTCCTCTCCGGTGTGGATTCGACGTTCGGGTCGGGCACCGCGCTGGACCGCATCTGCTGGAGAAGCTCTGCCTGGGCCGAACCCAGAGTGCTGGCATCGAGGTCCTGCATCATTTCCAGTGCCTTCTTCAGGTTTTCCGGTGGCACGCTCTTGAGAAAAGCGGCCGGGTCGGCGAGCGCATCATCGATGCGGGCTTGCTCGCTGTCCACGTTTGGCTTGCCCAGCTGCCGCCGCAGTCGGTTTCTCACAGCCTGTTTCCGCTCGGTTGCGTCCATGACAGCAATGTGTGTTTGACCGGCGTCGTCGGTGGCGCCGCGGGAAAAATAAGTTTTGAATGGCCGCTGTGATTTATTTTTTACAGGCGCTTCCCCACCGGGCACATTCTTCGCGTTGTCTTTCATGGAGCCCGTCGTGCGGGCGGTGCTGCAGAGGGCGTCGGCAGATCAATTGTGGGCGGTGCAAGCGGCAAATATCCTCTGCGAGGTCTTTAAGGAGGACCAACACGCCCTGCGGGTCAACACCGCGGATCTGGTATGCCTGGTGGGCATGCGGGAGGCTTCGGGCATCGACGTCGCGTCGTTCTGCATGTCGACCAAGATTGCGCGGCTGGAGGGCACCGAGCACGTGGCGTCCGTCCGCGAAGAAAACGACCGCGCTGACCTGGAGAAACAGATACTAGAAAAGAACTGCGAGGACGCGCTGCGCAAGCACGCCGGTGTGCTCACTTGCTCAAAGTGCAAGTCGCGTCACATTGCTATCAACCAGAAGCAGTCGCGCGCCGCCGACGAGGGAATGACACTGTACTGCATGTGCGAATGCGGGCACGCGTGGAAAATGTAGATAAATGCAAATCAAAATATGCGCGAGGGTGAAAAAACTCTAATTGCCGTTTTTTTCATTATCGCTGCGATTATATGTGAAATATTTGCGCAGCGCGTGGACAATACGGGCACCCCGTTAGACGCCGACCAGGTTTACAGAAACTTGATCTCGCGCGAGCGTTACCATTCGGCCGCGATGGTCCTTATGTTGCTGTGCCTAAACTGCCAGTTGCTACTGCGGTCGTTTTAAATGTCACTTCGGAACTGCCCAATAAAGGCTTCAAAGTCCGCACTCTTGTCAAACGACACGCGCGGGAGCGGCGCAGCGGTGGGCGGCCGCATTGCGGATCGATGGGCGTAGCAGACGACGGCCGCCATTGCATCGGCCATATCGTGGCGACGGACGGCGAGGTCAAACTCTGACCGGCCGGCAAAAAAAGCGCTGGTGTACGCCTCGCATTTGCGTTTTCTCTCGTCGTACGAGTCGCCACGGAGCGCTCCGTACGTTTTGTGGATCTGCCGCGGCTCGACGAACGTCAGGTTGCCCAGAAGCATGCGCAGTATCTGCTCGACGACGTACCCGGCGCTCTGCGGCGGCTGCCGTTCGACCACCACGCGGTCGCACTTGTCGAGCTCAAAGTCTTGCGCAACGTGCGCGATTCGCGACGGGAGGTCGTTCGTGTGACCCAGTGAGCAATGAGCGAGTGGGACGCGGTCGTGCATGCAGCCGCAGCTCGACCGGAGACTGACGTTACCCGCCCGAAGGACGGCGATGCGCTGCGATACTCGCAGCCGTGGGTCTGGGTCGGCTATGTCACATACAACGATGCCAAAATTTGACACGCCCGGATCGATGCCTGCGACGCGCATGCCCGAAACAATTTTTTTTGCGGTTACCAAGGGTGCGAAAAAAAAACATTTTAACATTTGGGCACAAACACAAATGGCTCACTCTGCAGAGACTGAGGTCGCACTCTTTCAGAACATCGCCAACCCCGAGAAGACATCTACCAGTCCACGCCCCGCGGACGGGGCTCTGGAAGAACAGCCCGATGACGATTTTGAGGACGGCTCGCAGTTTTCGTCGATGTTCGACGAAGCCGTGAACGACAGCCAGTTCCCGGGGCAAAACTACAACGCGATGCCTCCTGCTGCCACCGAGTCCACCGTGATGGATGACCAGATTCCCGAGGCGGCGCCGTCGCCTCCTGCTTTTGGCGGCGCGTCGCAGGCGTTTGACTACACACCCGAGCCACCGGCCTTTGGTCAAGTCGGCCCGGACGAGGACGTCGAGATGGAAAAACAAGCAGTGCTCATGGAGCTCGACCATCTGAAGTCCCAGGGCATCACGCTGTCAAAGGCCTTCTCGATGGTCGATACGCTGGAGTCAATGCAGTTTGAGGTCCGGCGTCATTTGTCGCACTTGGACGAAACACGCATGGTTGGCATCCTCAACGATATGTTCAAGATGGCCCTCACGGGTCTGGAGATGGGCAGCAAAAAGTTCAACTTCTTGGATATGGACGGCTACAGCGCGGAGGTGACCAGCGACATGTCGCGTTTCACACCCGCCTTGACCCGCCTGTACCGCAAGTACTACCGCAAGTCCGTGTGGTCACCGGAGGCCGAGATCGGGTTCGCGCTGTGCTCATCTGTTGCCATGTTCCACTTCCGCAAGAAGTTTTACAGTGGCGCGCCTCCCCAAGCGGGCGGCGGCGGGGCGTCACCCTTCAACTTTGCCAACATGGCCGGTATGGCTGCCGGAATGGGCGGACCGCCCGCGCCGCCCGCCCCGGCGGCGGCGCCAGCGCCTCGCCCTCCCGGTGGCAACTTTAACGAAGCCCCGCCGCCGTTCATGTAAGCCCGGGTCGATATGGTCACTTTTTTGTAAGCTCAAGTAAACAATGTACTTGAATGCAGTGCCGCTAGACGACGCCTTCGGGAGTCTGGCCGAAGAGCATCGGCCGTTGGGCGCTAGTGCCGCTCTGCCTGCGCTCGCTGTTTCGCCGGCCAATGTGCGGCCGAACGCACCGGGTTCCTCCGCGCCTGCGAAGCGTCTGGGGCAATCCCGCGACCCGATGCTCAAGCCGATCGCAGAAGTGCCGCGTCCTCTAAAACTTACGGCGCAACCGGCGGCCCGCGCCACCGCAGAGCCGTCCGACGTCTTGCTGCGCGCAATCACAGACCTACAGGAAAAGATTGATAAGTTAAACAAGCGACTGGACGACGGAGACTTCAAATGCCACCCGAAGAACATGTGGCTGATCGCCCTTGGGGTCGCACTGCTGGTCGCCGGCCTTGTTGGATTTGTCATGTCGCGGACATAAGCGGCCGTGCTCCGAGCAGTGGTAAACTTTTTTTTTTTCACACGGGTGGCAGCCCAAGACACGCTCGTACGCGTAGCGAAGCGAAACCATGTCAAAGCTCGAGAGTTTTGTGCAGGCGCAGCGGGGGGAGTTGGACACAGCGATGGTTAACTGCTTCGGCCGCTTGTTAATCGGGACTCTCGGTAAGATCTCGGAGATCTTTCCGACGTCCGAAGACGTAAAGAACGCCCAGAACAAAACGCAGCTGCTGTTTTCAAACCCGATTTTTGGGCTGCGGTTTGTCGCGACGTGGCATGAGAGTATGGTGGCGGCGGTCGACGTCTCGCTCAGTTACGCACCGGCCTACGAGCGCCTCACGTCTCGACCGATCGATTACTACGCCGTTGCACGGTACCGCGACCACCAAGTGCTGTTCTCCAACAAGGCTCTTGTCAGCAGCATCGACTGCGAGCTGCACGACAAGTTTGAGCACCCAGACTTTCAGCCAGAGCGCAAGTGGCTTTTCGCGGCCGTGGATCAGCTAAACTTCTTGGCGCAGGCGACCCAGCTGTACACGCTGCCAGACATGCCGTCGCGCGAGGAAATTACGGCCAACATTCAGGCGGAAAAACGAAAGAAGGAGACGAGGTCGGAGCGCGGGGACGCCGAAATGAGCGCGTCGATGCTGTGCGAGGCGCTGTCCGCGGCCGCCGCCGCAGACAGCCTGCCGGCAGATCTTTCGGGACAGCTCCGCGCCTTGGCGGATGAAACGAAGGTGTCTACGAGGCGCGGGCGCGACGCCATGGCTCTACAAGAGCAGCTGTCGGGGCTCGACCCCGGCTTTGCCCAGCGCGACGAAAGCGACAAGATCGAAACGCTGCTGGCCATGCAGCACCCGCTGATGCAGAGTAAGTGCGTGCAGCAATTCCTGCGCGAGGGCCACACCGACGCACAGCGGGCGTTTACGGAGGCGCTCGGACGGTTCGTGTCGTTCAATTCAATCGCGGGCGGCATCTCCACCAATCTGCTGCAAAGCGTCCAGGACGAAATCACGGGCATCGACGGTCTGGTTGACGATACGGGCAACGTCGACATGAGCAAGATCGACCTGGCCAGCCTTGTTCCCAACCTCATGGCCAAGGTCGACCCCGGCGATCTGCAGGACATGGCCGGGAATATACACACGATGCTGCCGGAGCTGCAGAAAATGACGAGCGGTATGCAGGGCGGAAACGACGGAAACCCGATGGGGGACATGATGCAGCAGGTGATGTCTATGGCACAGTCAAAATGAGCGGTTTATCGCAACAAAAACGAGCGGTCGCGGAACAGCGCCATCTCACGGCCAGGCTCCACCTGAGTCGTCTGGTCGTCGGTGTGCACGAGGCCCAGCGCGTATGACTTGCGTATCCCCCGATGCTCGGCCACAAGACCCATACCGGCGTTCCGCAGCATCACAAAGCCTTCGACACAAAGCTCACGACGGGTCCCGGGCGTGCTACCGCCCATGTAGCGCAGGCTGATTGTTTGGCCCGGTAACACCTGCTCCCACATGCGCGCGGGCTCGGCCATCAGGGCTATTGTGCGCACAATGTCGGTCGGCAGCGAGGTCGGCCCCAACGCGCGGACAATCCACCGCCGACGCGCCGCCGTGCTTTCCTCGTGTCGCAGATGCAGTGCCTGGTCCATCGCCGTTGGTATTTGGGGCGATGGGCGTTGTGTAAACGTAAAAAAAAAAATCTGATTTTTTCACCTTGCGCCTTTTTCAACACCAGACCATCAGACAAACGCAAATACACAGAACAAGTGCGACGGGAGTTTGCCACGTGTGCGTGGGCAGGCCAATCCACTGCCGCACGAAGCATTCCGCGGCAAAACATCGAACGACGAACGAGGGGTTCCACCCGCGTCCTCCGCGAGCATTCCCCCCGACGTGGGTGGCGACGGTCCCGTGCCGGTCGTCGTTGTAACACAGCAGGTTCCCAAGCCGTCGCGGCGGGATGGGGCGGGCCTCCGCGCAGTCTCGCATCACCTTGGTCAGCACAAAGGCGCCGCTGCGAAACGGCGCCCACTTTGCTAGCCAGCTGTCGGCCCTGCGCTGTATTTCATACGACGCGCGCAGCCAGACGTTCTTGCCGGCAGGCGAGGCCAGTGCGTAATTGGTGGCAGTGTTGCTCATCGTCGGCGCGAGCGCGGGAGATTGAGCGTACCACACAGCTCCTTCGTCGCCGCCGTCGAACAGGCCGTCCAGCGGCGCCACGGCAAAGACATCGGTGTCGAGGTACACGCCTCCGTGGTCGTACAGCACCAGGTACCTGCCCCAGTCGGCCTTGATGATCCCCGGGCAGGCGTCAAACTGCGCGGCGGCACGCGCGCCGTGATGCCGCGTAACCAGCGCCCTGAGGCTGGCGTCGTTCCAGACCCACAGTTTCCACGAACCCGGCTTGTGCCTCAAGATGCTGTGCACAAACGGCGACGACAGCAGCTGTACGGGGTGCGGGTGGACGAGGTGCAAATACATGAGTTTATGCCGGGTCGGAATTTGCGGACGCCAACCTGAACACGGCACGGTCAAACGCGCGCCGCCAGGCCTGGCATCTGGCGACGCGGGCATTTGTTTTTGCCAAACGGTTTTCTCTGTATATCCTGCCAAGCTGTAAAGACACCAGCCACATGTTGATTTTTGATTTTTGATTTTTGCATATAAAATATGACCGCGACTATTCAAAAAATGTTTGCCAATGTAAATGGACCCGCAAAAACGTCAACGCTCCCGACCAACCACAGCGCCCCAACGTCGTCCCACGCACACAAAGCTGACGAAAAAACACAGTTCGTGGACGATGAAGGATTGGTTCTCCAATGCGCCAAAGCAGGGTTACTACCACACAAAGATTTTTACCAGCCATACCAAAACCTACCTGGCAATTTGCAAAAATGCAGTCAGAGAAGCCAACGTTATTGAGAGTAATGGGTCGCAAAGAGTTCTCGACATTTCGATTCAAACCATGGGTGGGAGAACATATACCGTTATCATGTACTCTAGCGGTCATAGGAATCTTGTGAACCGAGGAAGAATTACATTCAAGACAGACCGTGTGCGAAAGTTGCATGACTTTGAAAAAGTGGCTGGCAAAGTGGCAGACAAGACGTACGAGCTCAAAACTCGTGGGAAAGATGTCATTTGCACAAACTATGATATGTTTGAGCCAGAGTCTTTGAAAGCAGGCGGTTATGTGGCCGGTGGGGTTGCTGCTGTCATGACAGGCGATCCTGGGATTGCGGAGCGGGCGTTGACTGGATTGGCAATCGGTAACCTATTATCCAAACTGTCTGCACCAATGCATGTGACAATATTCTTTCGGTCGGTTGCAGGGCCTGTGGCTTTAGACTAACTAACTAGATTCTTAGTTGGCCCGTTGGTATCGGTATGAACTACGCGACCAGATCGTCCAGCCGCATTGGCTGGTCAACCTTTGCCCAGTCAAACTCGCAGCGCCCGAACACGCGCGCCTCCACACGGTCGAGCTTCGCGAGCAGCTCGGGCTCATCGGCCCCGGAGTCCAAAAAGTCGCCCAGCTCCGCGCGAAGCTCCGTCATCAGGCTGGACCGCGCAAACTGCGGCAGCGTCGCGCTCAACAGTAGCGTCGCGCGCACAAACTCCTGGGCCGCCTCGGGCTCTTTTGCCATCGCGTGTGACGCGACGGGCTTGACAATCTGCCACACCGCGGCCGGCGAGACGGGCTCCACCATGTACCGGTAGCGCCGGAACACGTCCTCGTATCGCACCAGCGGCCGTGACAGCTTGGTGTTCACCGCGTTGTGCAGCTCCCAGGCAAATACCGAGGGCTTCAGCTGCGGGTTGGCGAGGTTGAATTGCGGCAGGCTCATAAACGTGCCGTACGACGTCTTGCACACGTTACAAGGGCATACCTTGCGGAACGAGCTCAGCACGTCGGAGAAAAGCTGCCGGTCGCCCTCTGTGTTCCGCGTAGGAGACAGCAGCGAAGTCCCGTGCAGCACGTTCCACATGGACGAGCCCCAGACGTAGGAGTTCATTCTTTTTTGCACGCGGCAAAAAAGCGGAACCTCGAAAAAATATTGACGGAGAGAAAGTCATGTCCGTCGAAGTCGTGGATATTGGAGCCATGTTTGATACCCCCTCGCAGAATCCACCCGTGGAAAACCGTGCCAAACACAAATATGATGGAATTGAGCTGGATACGGAGGAGATGCCAACAATGGCACGCAATCCGCAGGATCCTTCAATGGTAAACACCTTAGACAATGCAATGTTCAACAGTGTCCGCAGCGGTGGCCGCCAACGAAACAGAAGCGAGGGCGCGCCTGCAAAGTACGACGGCGTCGACCTGCAGCCCGAGGAAGCGCTGCCGACCATGGCCCGCGACCTCCCGGCCCAGGACCTGTCGGCGAAGGCCGCGTTTGACGATCTTGCGCGCGCGCCCTCCGACGGGGATGCCGAGATGGTCGACAACGCCTCGTCCGCGAGCTCGGGATCCGGAGAATCCGAGATGGTCGACAACGCCTCGTCCGCGAGCTCGGAATCCGGAGAATCCGACGACATCGACCTGCAGACCGAGGAAGCGCTGCCGACCATGGCCCGCGACCTCGCGGCCCAGGACCTGTCGGCGGAGGCCGCGTTTGAAGATCTTGCGCGCGCGCCCTCCGACGGGGATGCCGAGATGGTTGACAACGCCTCGTCCGCGAGCTCGGGATCCGGAGAATCCGACGACGTCGACCTGCAGACCGAGGAAGCGCTGCCGACCATGGCCCGCGACCTCGCGGCCCAGGACCTGTCGGCGGAGGCCGCGTTTGAAAATCTTGCGCGCGCGCCCTCCGGCGGGGATGCCGAGATGGTTGACAACGCCTCGTCCGCAAGCTCGGAATCCGGAGACTCGGTGCGGTCGTGGCTGGCCGAATCCGACGGCGACTCGGTGAACAGCGAGTTTGAGGACTATAAGGCCCTCATCAACGTCTACACCGACGACGTGGCGTCGAACGCCTCCGACGCGTCTGCGCTATCGGACCTGTCCGACGCCTCCGAGGGCGCTACGCAGCGCGAGGAGCAACAGCTGATCGCGCTGCTGAACGAGCTGTCCGAAGCGACCGGGGGAAAAAAAAAATGACCCGTAAACGGCTACGCTCAAACGCCATGACCACGATGCAGAGGATCGACGCCACGATTATGGACGCGTACGGCGGTCGCATTAGGCAGGCACAGAAGTTTTTTGGAAAGTGCTTCGACGACGGCGACTGCGAGAGTGGTATCTGCGTAAACGCGCGCTGCCAGGTCGATTCGATGCGCCTGGAGATCGACGAGACGTTCCAGCGTTGCGTGGAGGAGGCGGGCACGGCGAAGGAGCGCACCGAGTGCAAAATAAAGGCGGGAGACCGGCAGAAATTTACCTGCAGCTCGCCCATGATGACAAAGACCGACGCGGTCAACTGGAACCTCGACCCCAAGGGGCTCGGTTTCGGGCGCCGCGGGAACTGCGTCGCAAAGTACAAGACCTGTCGGTCGTCCGGTTACTGGTTTGACATCGACGCCCCCGGCAAATCTGGACGCTACATGGCAAACGGTGAGGCCGAGTGCCGTGCAAAGTTTGACGCGTGCGCCCAGGATATGCACTGCCCGGTGACGAGGGGCGTCGACTACCGCAAGGACAGCGAGCGCAGCCGCGCCGAGAAGGTGTTTGCGCAGATGCTGACGGAGACCGAACGCTTTGAACTCGCTCCAGACGGTACCCCGCACGAAAAGACCGTGGACCCGCGCACCCAGCAGTACAAGCTCAGCCCCGGCAGCAAGGAGGCCACTGACGACATCCAGCCTCTGGACGTCGCCGGTGCCGGTGGCTGCAAGCCCGCGCTGCTGAAGCGGAAGTTTGACACCAGCTGTCCGCAGTGCCTGGTCGACGCGGACTGCCACGGCACCGAGGGCCAGGACGACCGCGTGTGCTCGGGGGGCAAGTGCGTGAGCAACGCCTACTGCGCGGCCCCGGAAGACCTCAACGCCAGCGAGAAGGACCGCCTGTGCAACCACGGCGACGTCAAGCAGTTTGCGGAGTACATGCTCTCCGATCCCGGGTACAAGCGCGCGGGATGCACACCGGCCGCGCTCACAACCAAGTACCTGCGGACGTGCCAGGACAGCAAGGCGTGCACGCGCGCAGAGGGCGTAGGCGCGGACTCAAAGCAAAGCTTTGAGACCATCGGCGCCAAAAACAAAGCCTGCGCGATCTGCGAGCCGACGCCGGATGCCAGACGCCGGTTTGCGCAGGAAATGCATGCGGACCGCAAGTTTGCGGGCTGCTCGGCCGCCGACCTGGCGCGCAAGTTCGACGGTACCTGCATCGTATCCGAGGCAGAGACCGATGAGCTGTTCCGCACCGAAGGCAACACGGAGTGCAAACGGCGCCACATCCACCACCTGTCCAAGAAGACGCGGGCCAGGCTCCTCACATCGGTGTCCCTACCGCGCGATTCGAGAATCTTGCTCACGTTTGGGTGATTTTACAGGGCGTCGTAGCGATCAAGAACGGCACGACGTACCACTACAAAAAACGCCGCGGCGATGACCACGGCGCCCATATAGACGCGATTCATCCACAGCAGAAACGCCATGGCCACGCTGCTCCAAAGCACAATGGCCCCGCCCAAGACTTGCATTATTTGGAATGAACGAATTTTTTTGCACTTTCATCGTTGCGTTCCGCGGTCCTATTCCCTTAGATTGACAAAGATCTATTCCTTAGATTAACAAAGATCAGAGCGTTGGTCAGGTACAGGTGTTGGTCCTCTCGTTCGTCTACCAAAAAAAAGCTTCAATCTTCACTGGTTGCGACCGCTCCATCGAGCAGGATTGCTGGCTGAACCGAGGGCTCCTGGGGGTTTTGGCGGTGTTGTAAGCAGAGTCGATAAAGCGGGGGGTTCTATGCTTTACTGGCGGTGGCGATTCCACGTATAAATTCAACAACATCCCGCTCCTCTGTGCGGCCGCCTTGCCGCCTTGCCATCTTTACATGGATTTGTCACAGTAGCGCCTATACTTTTTGTGTCTTCAAGTAAATCCTTCGATGCTACCCATCACAAAAAAAGGAAAACGTGCCGCTAGGATGGAGTTGCGCGGAGGATGCGGAGTTTTGGCCGTTGTGCAACCTAAAGACGCTGGAATTTGCTACCTCGTGACGGCTGCGGTGGTCATTGCAAAAAACGCAAAGATCATGTCTTACTTGAAAAACGAAGACAGAAAGTTCATCAACAGAGTCGTAGAAACCACATTGGAAAGCAAACAATGCCCGCTGCCCCCAGCGCGTCTCCGGAGCGCATATACGAAATATAGTGCAGGCCGCGAGCTGATGCTCGATGGTGGCAATCCTATTGCCGTGGTAGAGGCGCTGTTTACAACCAACGCGGATCCAAATAAAAATGTGAAAATACTGAAGGCGCCTTACGCGTACCATTCCCCCCCGCTCGGCCCCGACGATCCCAAACTAACGCTGCTGCAACACTTGCGATTGCACCGGCAGTACTTCTCCAATATCGCTCAACAGGCTCCGCTCGCATTGATGCAAGCACTTTACAGCCAAGATCTTCCGGCATTCAGCAGCAACTACGGCAAGACATTATCGAGGCTGTGTGGCACGAATGACAGTATCATCGGCGGATTTGTCACGGTAGTGCGACGCAATAGCAAAAAAATACTGGACGCCGGTATGGCCAACCGCCAGTGGTCCAGAATTATGCTGGTCCGCAAGCTGAACAAGCTGTCAGCTTGCGGACCAGCAAAAAAAGCGGCCAATAAGAACAAGAACATAGATGCATTGCGCCGAGACCTCAAAAAAATGAAAGCCTACGACGATAACCATTGGGCTGGGACGGAAGCACACGCAATGGGTTTCACCGTATGTCACGAAAAGACAAAAAGGTTGGGAAAAGGCCTGCCGGATATCACAATATGCAACTGGAACAAATGTTACAAAGCCAGCAGCGGGTATTCAGAAGACAGCTTTGCTACGTTTCACCGTAATCTGCAAGGCATCGATGCTTATGGTAGGAAGACCTCTGCCTCAAAGGGCGCCTGGCGGCTACTAAGTGTGGACCTCATCTTTCATGGCTGAAAGCGTTTGGAAAGTTTTAGAAGTGTAGGCTTAATTGACAGTTTGTGTGTTGTGGATTGCTTGGCAGGGTGAGATGACCGTGGGAGCTACATTCCACTCATTTAACAGCGCAGCATCAAAGTGCTGCAGCGGCGCTGATGTCTGGGCTACGCGTCCCACTCATGTCGGTAATTGCCCTCACGACCCTGTGACGCTGCAGCGCACTCGGCGTCCGTCGCCGTGAGCAACAAGCCCAGCCTAGTTCGGCGTTGCCACGCCTTCGCCGCCGCCAGCTCCTCCTCCGTCGGTGATGGCGGCGCCGGCGCGGATTCAATGCGCGCACTGCCCTGATACAGCTCCACCGCCCAGCACAGCGGACCGCTCAGCCCATCTGCTTGCATCACGCCCAGCAGCTCACCGTTCTTCCAGACTGACATGCTGCCCTGGTCGAGGTCGAGCAGCATGCCGATGCGGTCGCCCTTCCCCTTCGCGTCCTGCATCCCCTCCCAGGCGTGGGTGCCGGGGTGGCGGGTCCCGGCCGTGTAGTAGAAGCAGTGGCCTTTCATAATGTTCGCGGTGGGGCGTGCCGCCACTCCCGGCACGCCCCAGCCCGGTCGGACCACGCCGAAAAACATGTTCCTGCCCGCCACAACCGTGAACTGCGCGGAGTGACGACCCGAACGCATAACCACCCTGTTGGCCGCGGACCTGAACATGCCGTCGCCCGCGCCCTTCGTCGCCAGCGCCCCGTCCTCAGACAGCGTGATTGTGGGATGCGACCAACCAAATGCCAGCGGCAGCCAAAGCAACCCCACCTCGTGCATCAGGCCCAGCCAGCTCTCCAAACCGCGCCGAGGCACCCAGCCGCGCTCCTGCTGACTGCACCCCTCCAGCCACAGCCGAGCCGCCTCCTCCGGGATCGAGAGCATCTCCGACGACCCACAGACCTTGGCGGAGAAGCGGGGGCACGTGAGCTGGAGGCGGACGAGGTCCGTCGGGGCGGTGAGCGTAGAGGCGATGTGGATTAGCAGATCGTCCGTCATTGTGAGGAGGCCTGTC
>Ga0115570_10000617_pt1 | contig 29543 bp, 17 predicted proteins | sample COGITO_mtgs_1205_3_FD_87294 | JGI IMG/M metagenome (GOLD analysis project Ga0115570, IMG submission 87294) | Pelagic marine microbial communities from North Sea - COGITO_mtgs_120524 | ecosystem: Environmental > Aquatic > Marine > Epipelagic | place: Germany:Helgoland, sampling site Kabeltonne... | reverse complement strand
TCTCTACCAGATGAGAGTATTGTACCATAATCTGCATCGTCTTCATTAGTATCCTGTGTAATATCACTTAACTCTACAACAGTAATCTCTGAAGATGACTCTGACTGAATAGAGTTAGCCACTTTCACATCCCCTAAGAACATGTCTTTACCTGTCGCTATAAATGGTTGTCGATAAAGCTCTTTGTCATTTAGGGAGATCACCATCTGATAATCGCCTGCTACCACATCGAAAATAGAAAATCGTCCAGAAGCATTAGACGCTGCATTAAAACCCGTGCCTTCTAGCATGATATCTGCACCTATGACGGGTAACTCTGTATCACTACTTACAAGCACACCTTTGACAGTTTGCGCTTCTGTTAAGTATACATTAAATAAGACTCCTACGAGTATAAGATAGAATTGTTTCATCCTTTAAATGTGTTGATATATTAAGATGATGTTATACCATCTTTAAATAATGATGTAAAAGTAAGATTATATTAATAGCTAAATGTCTCATATCTAATAAATTAATATAACCTTTACCTTATATAATTTGATCAAAGCAAATCACCTTATGAAAATAAATAAACTCATTCTAGCTATTACCGTTACTTTATTTGGCATTCAAATTGGAAATGCTCAAAAAGAATCTGTAAAAGTTACTGCAATAGGTTTTTATAATCTAGAAAACTTGTTCGATACAGAGGATGATCCTGATATATGGGATGAAGAATTTACGCCTGATGGCAGTAAAGCTTGGACAAAAGACAAATATGCAGAGAAACTAACCAATATGGCTTATGTGATCTCTCAAATTGGTACTGAGCTTACACCTAACGGAGTTTCTATCCTAGGAATATCAGAAATAGAAAACCGAAAAGTAGTAGAAGATCTTCTCAAAGAACCAACACTCGCTGGTCGTGGATACGAAATTATACACTATGATTCGCCAGACTTCAGAGGTATAGATGTAGGACTCATCTACAATCCAAAGCATTTCAAAGTAACTAAGAGTACTCCTATAGCTGTAGACATATCAGTAGGAGACAACAAACGTACGACTAGAGATATATTGCATGTAGAGGGTCTATTTGATGGTGAACCGTTGCATATAATGGTAAATCATTGGCCGAGTCGTAGGGGTGGAGAAAAGAAATCTGCATGGAAACGAAATAAAGCGGCAAAAATGTGCCGTACTGTTATCGACTCATTAGAGATTATAGATCCAGGAGTCAAAGTAATCGTGATGGGTGATCTTAATGATGACCCTACGAGTGAATCTGTACGATCTCACTTAAGGGCGGTATCTAAAAAGTCGGATCTTCGCAAAAATAGATTTTTGTTTAATCCATATGAAGACATATATCGACGTGGTCTGGGATCTAATGCCTATAGAGACGCATGGAGTTTATTCGATCAGCTCATTATAACTGAAAGTCTCGCCAAAGAGAACAATCAAGGATATTACTTTCATAAAGGACAAGTATTCAATAAAAAGTTTCTCATCCAAAGATCAGGACAATATAAGGGTTACCCTTTTCGTACCTTCTCTTTTGACAAGTATCAAGGCGGATACTCCGATCACTTTCCGAGCTTTATTTATTTGATTAAAAAGGTGTAAGATTAGAATATTATAAATTGACAATTATCAATTGTCTGATTTCATGTTAGAATGAATAATGCTCTATAACAGCATAATTCTTATAATTCCCAAACAAGAAAATAGCCTTTTTCTGTATTGAAATAAGAGTTAAAAAATATCGTAATATAGCAAGAGCCCTAATTATCTAATACAGTACTTTTCTTCTCACTTTACCCATATGTTTTGCGAGTCTTACTACTTGATGTGAGTATCCATATTCGTTATCATACCAAGCGTAAATTGTGGCTAATTTGCCATCTTCGGACACTATAGTGGACGGAGCATCTACTATAGACGTAGCATTGTATCCCACAACATGGCTACTTACAAATTCCTCTGATATAGAATAATGCAATTGTTCTGCTAGATCGCCTGATAAAGATGCTTCTCTAATGAGTGTATTTATCTCATCTACTGATGCTTTTCTCTTAAGATGAAGTACAAGGATTGCAATAGAGACATTTGGTGTTGGTACACGTACGGCATTTCCGGTTAGTATCCCTTTAAGATGCGGAAACACTTTGGATACAGCTTTAGCAGCACCAGTATTTGTGAGTACCATATTTATAGCCGCACTTCTTCCTCTTCTCGGTTTCTTATGAAAATTATCTAGCAGATTTTGATCACTGGTATATGAGTGAATCGTCTCTAGATGACCTTTCTCGATACCAAAGTTATCGTCTATGATTTTGATAGGAGGAACGATGGCATTAGTTGTACATGATGCCGCTGATACTATTTGCTCGTCCTCTATGACTTCATGATTCACACCATAAACTATATTAGAAATGTCATCGCCAGGAGCAGTAAGTAAAACCTTTTCGATTCCCGGTCTAAGGTGATTCGATAGCCCTACTTTATCTCTAAATATTCCTGTATTATCAATTAGTAGTGCGTTATGGATACCATACTCAGTATAATCAATATCAGCTGGACTACTTGCGAATATCATAGCAATACGTGAACCATTGATGACAACACTGGACAGATCTTCTGCGATCTCATATCTCCCTAGAAATGTACCATGTACAGAATCATCCTCAAGCAGAGCTAGTCTCTTTTCTATTTCTGCTTTACGATCCTTCAACTTCGATCTTAGGACAATTGCTTTTAGTCTTAATTGATCTCCTCTACCAGTCGTATCTATTATGATACGAGCCAGCAGCCGGCCTATCCTACCAAATCCGTACAACACTACATGTCTTGGTGAAGATTGAAAATCGTCTGATGTAAATGCCCCAAGTTTATATTCTATAAATTCCTCAAGTTGACCCTGAGACTTATCTGCACTTAACCATTCTACTGCAATAGTACCTACATCAATTCTTGCGGGAACGATACTATCCATCTGAGCGATGATATTAGTTATTGTAACCGTAAGCTCCAAAGGAATTGATTGATCAATAAAAGCTTGAGATAGAATATGGTTCCTGATAATTTCACTGGGTTTAGCGTCATAGATAGCCTTACGAAACATGATTAACTCTATTCCTTTATCGAATCTCAAATCTCCAACTGTATGTACGAGATTAAGAGCTAATTTTTCCTGTTGGTGCCTTACTAGTAAGTCGTGGTTAGACATTATGTTATCAAGTTTTATACTGTAATAATTAATAGTAATGTATTTGGATACAAAGATGATATTTTTTCAAATATGAACATCTTTTTCCCAATATATTTAATCATAACTTATTGATAATTAGCTTATTGTAAATTTTACACTTAGCAGACTGATTCCCATCGAAACAATGAAATACTAGCGTAAATGTTTCCAAACAGTGTTTTGCTTACAAATACTTAATCCATCCATTCATTAAAATACTTAATAAAAATCTTGGCAGTATTTTGTGCATCAGATATAGCACGATGTGGTATTCCCGTAAATTCGAAACCTTCCCGCTTAAGTGTATTCTTGAGGCCATTCCCTTTTTCATCACCAACCATATTAGCGTATAGCCCTTTTATGTTTACAGCTTTTTCTAGCCAGCCCGTATCTAATTTATGAAGGTTACAATCATTAGAGAAAAATGTCTTATCGTAGGCTCCCCAGCTGCATAAGCTATAGTCTCCATTGATATCTACCCATTCTTTAAATTCTTGAATGACAATTGGGAATGTTTGGGCATTGTTGACATCATCTTGCTTGATGGATGTAAGTTTCTTACAAAAGCCTGAGAGTCGAGGATTGACCATAGGTTTTATAAACTTACTAAAGGAATCCAATACCTCTCCCCTTTTATTGATTTTAACTGCACCGATTTCTATCACTTCGTTATGTCCTTTAGGAGGACGACCCATCCAACACGTTGCTTCTAAATCGTAAACTATATAATTCAAATTTCTCTTATTTGCAAAGCCACTTTGACTTTCTAAATGAACATTTTATGAAATTGGACTCTAGTAATTATTTGACACTACATAAGATACAATCTATTTTTAAGTTTCGAGAGTTGCCTCTGTCCATTCTATATATTTATCTAAATCGTAAATGTTGATTCGGTTGTGGTAATAATATAAAACCTTAAGACTATCCGACCATACTTTGTCATTATTGATCAACAGTGGCTTTTGTGCGTGATATATACCAAGATTTTTAATTCCATCCTCGATTAATCTTCTCGGCTCTAACTTTACCTCTTTTGATAACTTAATTTTACCTTTGCTTTCCAATTCTAATAGCGCTACCTGTAGCCGAGTTATAATCGTCTCTAAATAGTCCCATTCGATCTGTGACTTTTCTTTTGGTAGATTTACTAAAGAGTATACATCGCCATCATGCGATTTTTCAAGAATCTTGAAAGCTGAATACGCGAGCAGGTGACTCGATAGCACTACGTTATTACGCTTATAACTATCTAATATCCTATCTCCTAGTATCTTCGTATATACGTTTTCTCTTTGTGCATTAGCCTTGACTTCCCCATCTAGAGAGAAGTAATCTCTTAGATCTATATGCTCCCCATTGATATCAATACTGTTACCTTTATCATCGACGAAGTTACCCATGATATCCATGGGCTCACCAAAAGAAACTGAGATATCAGACTTCTCTGAAAAAAGAGACCATATGAACTTTGTAATCTTTCTATAACTCTTGAATGCATCCTTAGACTTGATATACTTCTCTTTTCCTGTTCTCGCTAGATGCTGTTCGATGAGAAACTTTGCCTCCAAGACGAAATTATATCCTAAAATCATCGGTACTATAAACACTTTTTCCTTCTTACCTTCGATAACCATATTACGCTGTGCTTCGATAGATGACCCCAACAAACCCAGCTTGAGCCTATCTTCCATCCCACCTTCTCGGGATCTTGTTCCTCCTGGAAAAAACAGATTATTCACACCTTTCTGAATGGAATAAGCCGCCATAGAAGTGAGGCATTCGAGATATATTGGGTTTTTCTTACGTCTATCTACTCTATATGCACCTAATCTGTTAATAAAGTAGCCAACTATTTCATTGTCAAACAAATTAAGTCCTGCACCAAATGAAAATGCTGGTATGCCCACAGCGGATTGCATAGCATACCCAATCACCATAGAATCAAGATTAGAAAAGTGTGTTGGCACCATTACTACAGTACCGTGATCAAATAAGGCCTTAATCTTATCTACTTCTCCATATACTTTTAACTTTTCTACTAATTGATGTCTACTACCCCAGAGCCTTTTGTGATTACGACCTGCTGCAGTATTGAGTAGTCTTTTGAAAAATATATTAAGAAATGTAAACGTAAACTTATAAGTCTTGGGCTTAAATGTACCTACGATTTCTTCGTCGTATCTATTAATAATCCTCTTGAGTAGCTCTAGGTAACCCCCTTGTGTCCCACCATCTTGAGTAATCTGATTGAGCTCCTTACTCAACGAAGACCAGTACCTGACCTCATCTTCTGGATCTACCCTCCATCTATTATTCTTAGATCTTTTCTTCTCTAAATAAATTGTCTTAGCGAGTAATGGTTCTAGATTTTCTCCATGGCTATCCAGTATTTTCTTAAGCACAAAATCATTGAGCTCAAAGACAAATTCGCCTCTCTTCTCACCAAATTGTGAGATAGGCCAATCTGCCATATTAGGAATTATATGTTCTACTGTCTTCTTCACTTCTTATCTATAATAGAGTCATTATGCATTTAATAGCGATACATCATTAAAGTATACCTTTTACTTTCATATTTGTCACTTGGTATCCCAAAATAAATTGTCAGAAACACCACTAATCTTTGACAAATATACGTAGACAAGATTTACCAATAAAATTAACCTTAACCCAAGGCAAATATACGGTCAATATTGAAGAATTAAAGCTCTGCCCATGTAGCTTGATTGATATCATCGATATATTTAAGTACTTCACCTCTACCAATACTTTTCTCAGAACTAGTGATAAAAAACGGCGGTAACTCATTCCAAGTCTTGAGCAATTCATTATTGATACGCTCTGCATGGATTTTTACCTCACTTGCATTGAGCTTATCTGCCTTAGTATATATCAGAGAAAAGGGAATCTGACGCTCCCCCATCCAATCAATAAATTCGCCGTCTATAGACTGCAGAGGATGTCTAATATCTATCAACACAAATGCGCATTGCAGCTGCTGGCGCACCAAGAGATACTTCTCTATCATCTTTTCCCACGCCACTACTTTCTTCTTTGATATCTTGGCAAATCCGTATCCTGGTAAATCGACTAGATTCCATTCATTATTGATTCGAAAGTAGTTGATTAGCTGTGTCTTCCCTGGTGTCTTTGAGACTTTGGCAATATCTTTTCTACCACAGAGCATATTGATCAATGAAGATTTTCCAACATTGGATCTACCGATGAAGGCAAACTCTGGTATTATAGGCCTTGGACAGCCACTCTCTCTATCAAATGATCCTGCAAACGCAGCTTCGTGTATCACCATAATTATTAGGCACTCTTTTTGAATATAATATGTATAAGACTTATTATACATCTGTAAATGACTGATAATTAGAAAATTTACAAATCAATGTAAAGTTAAGCTAAGCGTTAATTAAATACCTACTTTGATACATATAATAAGAGATTCGTTTCCACATTAAATGAAAAAGCATAATTCTTGAGCATAATTAAGACCGTAAACATAATAAAGGGCTTCATTTAGCGTAGTAGATACCTAAAGTCAATCCCTGCCTAATATTTCTAATACAATATACTACTATGAAAAGATTCATAATATCTGCAATTGCATACCTCTGTGTATTATCGACAAGCATTGGCCAATTCGAATTAGGCGTCAAAGCTGGAGTCAGCTCTTTTGATTTAGCCAACGAAGGTATCATCTTTAAAGAGGGAAATAGCGAGTATAAACTCAACTTCAGCAATGCAGAGTATGGTGTTCACTTTGGTGTATATTCTAAAATAAGATTCTTAGGTCTATACCTTGAGCCCGCAGTACTATTAAATTCTAATACAGTCAACTTTAATTTAGAAGAAATATCTGAAAATGGACCGCTCAACACATTAAAATCAGAAACTTATAGAAACGTAGATATACCCTTACTAATAGGTGCTAAACTTGGATTCCTCAGATTACAAGCTGGGCCTGTAGCTCACTTCTATCTAAATAGTACATCAGACTTATTCTCGTTTAGCGGATACAAGCACAACTTTAAATCAGCAACTTATGGCGGACAGATTGGACTTGGAGTAGATGTTTGGAGATTCCGATTAGATATGCTTTATGAGACTAACCTATCCAAATTCGGTGAACATATAGAAATCGATGGTGAGCAATTTGCTTTTGGTGATGAAGCAGGTCGGGTAATTCTAACTTTAGGAGCAAGATTCTAGATAAAATAAATTAAGCCACAATGGAGAGTTCTGATGTGGCTTTTTTATTTTTATTTATATACTTTGACCAATCAACTTGATGATAAAACTATCTTTCCATTGAATTAAAAACATTGTAAAATAAGTACATCTGAAATAATATGTAATATTAGAAAGGCTATTATTATTGACACTATTTCGCCATAATTTCACCATTTTACAAACAAAGCCAATAATTCACTTGTTTACCTAATGAAAGCTAAAGTCATTTTGTACGCAAAATCTCTTCGAGATTTAACACTAAAATAATATGCTAACAAAATTTGTAGTACTCGCAATTTACATCTCTATCCTTTTCCTCATTGGTATTTTAGCATCTAAACGGATCAAGAGCATGAGTGACTTCTATGTTGGAGGTAAAAACATGGGTTTTTGGGCGGTAGCGTTTTCCGCTAGAGCGACTGGAGAGTCTGGATGGTTACTTATAGGATTAACAGGAATGGGAGCAATGGCAGGATTTTCTGCTTATTGGGTCGTCTTAGGAGAATTGCTTGGTGTATTTGTCTCTTGGTTCTTTTTGGCCAAGCATTTTAAACGAAAATCAGATGCCTATAAATCGATCACGATACCGGATTATCTAGAGAGCCACTTCAAATCTACTACACATACACTCCGAATCATCTCGGCTTCGGTGCTATCCATATTTGTAGTTATATATGTAAGTTCGCAGATAGATGCCACAGGGATCGCCTTTGAGTCTATGCTGGGTATCAATTATTATACAGGCGCATTGATTGGATTTTTCATTGTCTTGATCTATATATTCATTGGTGGGTTTGTAGCGGCGGTATGGTCTGATTTATTCCAAGGGGCACTTATGTTTTTTGGATTGGTATTACTGCCTATTGTGGTTTGGTTTTCGATGGATCATGGTACAGCTATTACAGAAGGACTAAATGCTATAGATCCAGCTTTGACTGATGTTTGGGGTGGAAATTCAGATGGATGGACGAATCTATTTACTATATTAGGTTTCTCAATGATCGGTTTGGGTTTCTTGGGATCTCCACAGGTCTATGTCCGATTTATGTCTATCAAAAATGAAGAGGAAATCGATAAGGGAAAATGGGTGGCTATTGTATTTACATTACTAACTGATGCAGCTGCAGTAACTATCGGTATATTAGCTAGAGTGCTTTTTACAGAAAATGGTCAAGATCCAGAAGCAGTATTTGGAGTAGGAGCTACGGATGTATTGAGTTTGATGACAGAGAATTTCCTTCCTAATATATTGGTAGCTATCTATATAGCAATCGTACTTTCCGCAATTATGTCAACTATTGATTCTTTATTGATCATTGCTTCGAGTGCTATTACAAGAGATTTTTATCAGAAGATATTTCATCCTGACATACATGATGATCAACTCACTAAGATATCTAGGTATGTAACTGTGATTATGGCTGTCATCGCATTGGGTATAGCCATGACTATTGCAATAGTCTCTCCAGAACGACAAGTCTTTTGGGTCATTATATTTGGTTGGTCCGGTATAGCGGCCACCTTCTGTCCTGTGATTATATTGAGCTTATTTTGGAAAGGCTATTCTGAGAAAGGAGCTATCGCATCAATGGTTTCAGGATTTATCAGTGTGATTATCATCAAGTTTGTATTTCAAAATTTAGATGGCATTGGAGACTATTTTGTTGCCTTAGATGTACTCGCTCCTTCTTTTTTGGTAGCTATGATATTTGGATGGATATTTTCTAAGCTGTATCCTAATCAAGAATTAACTTCAAATAATCTATAACTAATGTCATACGATGAGTTTAAGGCAGACAGGATAAAAAACTCTCAAAGAATTAAATGTATAGACTATCGAAATGAAAATGGTGAGTAGCCTACTGTTCAAAATGGACGAAAAGATGCTCTGCGGCATACATTTAGATAAGAAACATGGCGACACCTTACTCATGGCACGTATCGGCAAAGATGTATATGAAAGATAAACTAAAGAAAGAAGAGACGCTTCCTATGGACTTTACAGGACTGCCGATGAGAGGATATATTCGTTACAACTGATGGATTCAATATGGAAGATGATCTGAAATATTGGCCACAGTTATGTATTGATCTTAATCCATTGGCTAAGGCGAGACCCAAGAAGAAGAAAAAAAGTGAGATATAAACTTCCGAGATTATAGAAACTTCGGAAGTTTGTTCGCATATCTACTTCTTCATAATCTTCTCTTGTTGATTGATACTTTCATCATGTATCCCTTCAAAGTGTTTGACAACAAATTCTTCACTCAGATCATTCTTCTCGGCAAACTTCTTTCCTTTTTCCATAATCTCCGCCCAACGTACTTTCTGAAAGATCGAGATATTATTAGCTTTTTTAAATTTACCGATTTTTCGAGCTATTTCCATACGGTCCGAAAGTAAATTAAGGATATCTTCATCGATATTGGTGATCTCAGATCTTAATATCTCTAGCTCAGAAGGAAGTGGGCCGGTGCCTACATCTCTACGTACTAGATTATCTATTAGCAGAGCATATACTTCTGGGGTGATCTGCTGACTTGAATCTGTCCATGCGCCATCTGGAGTGATATGAGACTCGATCATCAAGCCATCAAAATCAAGGTCATACGCTTTCTGCGATACCGCTTCTAGTATGTCTCTTCTGCCACAAATATGACTAGGATCACAGATCATAGGCACATCAGGCATCTCTTGCCTAAGTGCAATCGGTATCTGCCATTGAGGGCGATTACGATAGTACTTCTCTTCAAGATATGAAAATCCTCTATGGATAGCAGCGATCTCAGAGATACCCGCATTACGTAGACGTTCTATCCCCCCGATCCAAAGCTTCAGATCTGGATTGATAGGGTTCTTAACCATCACTGGAATATCTACCCCTTTGAGTGCAATGGCTAGCTCTTCCATCGCAAATGGACTCACTGTGGTACGAGCTCCGATCCAAAGAACATCCACCCCAAAATCTAAACAACAATCTACATGACTGGCTTTAGCTACTTCTACAGTCACAGGTAATCCTGTCTCTTCCTTAGCCTCTTGCATCCATAGTAGTCCTTCGACTCCAACTCCTTCGAATGATCCAGGCATAGTCCTCGGTTTCCAAATTCCTAATCTGAGAATATCCACCTTACCAGTTGCCTTTAGTCTACGAGCGGTATTTAGTACTTGTTCTTTGGTCTCAGCACTACAAGGTCCTGCGATCTGCAGTGGATTACCGTTTTTCCCTTTGAGAAGGTTCTTTGACTTTAACAGGTTGCTCATATAAACAATATTAACATTTTCTATTTGTGAATGGTTGCTTCCGTAGCTTATTTGTTCATATTTGCTTTTTCACTTTCACCAACAAAAAAGCACCCAAGATTTCAATCTTGAATGCTATATTATTCTTTTTTTTACATTACTCTACAAAGAATAATTGCCGTACAATTCTTTTATTTCTTTAGCCGTAAGTGCTGCGTCATAAAGCCTTACATCATCAACTGCACCATTAATAGTGTTACCAGTTGACTGAGTTCTAGATCCGATTAGAAGTGGCGCAGAGTTCGTATTGAGTACACCTGTCGCTTCTGCTTCTTCTGCAAATTCTCCATCGATATAAAGATAAATTTTTCCTCCAGACAATATACCCGTGATCATTATCCATTCATCCAATTCGTATGTAATACCACGAAGGTCGTAAGTATTACTACCATTATCAACAGTCACAGCGAAAACGATCAACCCATTTGCAGCAACGGAAATAGAATATGGTGTTTTTCCTACACCATTGATTATAGCACCTTTAGAAACTATTGTTCCTGACTTCATCTCAGATATATTTACTAAAGCTGAAACTGTCACTTCATTAGAGAAATCATATTGTGCCGCATGTGAAATGGAGATCTGATCGTCGATACCGTCAAACAGTAAAGCTCCTCCAGGTACACCTTGAATATCTGTACTTGGTATAGCACCATCTACTGTACCATCATTGCCATATGGAGACTCATCATTAGCTTCTACATCCAATGGATAATAACCTACTAAGGATTCCAATCTTGGATTGTCAATGCCATCAGTTATATTTATTCTCGCTATGATTACGTCTTCTTTATCCTCATTAGAAACCATGATCATTGCAGTCGTAAACTGTCTCTCTTCAAAATCGAAAGCTGCAACATCTCCAACCGTAAGGTCCCCTGTGACAGAATCTAGGACTATAGCATCTATAGGATCTTGAGACATAATCTCATAAAATAAATCACCTCTATTGGTACTAGCTATTATAGTACCTAATGCCTTACCATCTTCTGGATTTTCTTCTATACTCATCACAAACTCTTCTGCATTGATTTCTATCGGCGCTATTTCATCTTCTCCACATGATACTAGTAACGATACGATCGTCAATAATACCAGCGGTTTTAAAATATTTATTTTCATTCTCAATATTCTCTTTTTTCTAAAACTACCAATTGTCTCTTGAATTTACATGACAACTATCTTAAATATGGTACCAAAACTTCACCATTGCCACGAATCACCATGAGATTTTTATTGCTTAGCAATAATAACAAATAGCCCTAAATAGTCCGTACCTAATAAAAGCATAAAATCAGCCGCAACTAAAGTAGAGTTAAAAAATATAAATAAGGTTTTATTGCACCCGCAATAAATTCATGGCTGTGTTTCTATCTTCACCGACTGATTTTTCATACCGTATGGTAGGCACTTTAGTTACTTTATCACCAAGGCTTTATCGAAGCGTTTCTTTTTAAAAATTAACTTTCGATCTAAAACAATTCATTCCAACTATCTCTTTAATCAATTCTTTTAAACATCAACACAGAACTATCTACTTCTTAGCCGCTGGCTTTTTCTTAGCTGAGGCCTTCTTCTTTTTCGGCACCGCTTTCTTTTTCTTAATAAATGCTCCAGGATATTCAGCTTCTATAAGCTTCATGAATTCTTCCTTCTTCATCTCCTTAGCTTGCTCCGGCGTAATTCGCTCATCTTTGATCTTAGGGATCTTGACATTCTTCTTCTTATACTTGATGAACGGGCCCCATCTACCATTTTCAACTGTAAAGCCTTCATCTGGAAATTGAAATATATATCTATTCGCTTCCTTCTCTATCTTGGCTGCTATCAGTCCATGCATATCTTCTTGACTGAGATTGTCAGCGTCGTATCTTGCTGGAATATTGATAAACATTGACTTATATTTGAGAAATGGTCCAAATCGGCCTTTACCTTTAGTTACATCTTCACCCTGATATGTCGTGACTGGTTTATCTTCTTCTAGTTTAATCTTTACGTATTCAATCGCCTTTTCGATATCTAGACCCATAGGATCTTCTGACTTAGGTATGTTGACATACTTCTCATCATATTTGATGTAAGGACCGAATCGACCTTGATTTATCGTCACTTCAACACCTTCGAAGTTACCTAACGTTTTTGGAAATTTGAACAATTCCAATACTTCCTCTAATGTGATCGTCTCCATAGATTGCCCAGGTTGGAGACTTGAAAATCTTGGCTTCCCCTCTTCTCCTACTTCTTCTCTTGTACCAATTTGTGCTGCTGGCCCATATCTAGACATCTGTACTAGTATTGTAAATCCAGTCGCTTCATCAATACCAAGTTCTCTTTTACCTTTTGCTCTTTCTGCATTCTCGATAGTATCTTCTACCTTCGCATGAAATGGCTCATAGAAACTCATAATCCAATTCTGCCAGTCTTTTCCCCCATCAGAAATATGATCTAATTGATCCTCGACTTCTGCGGTAAAATTGAAATTCATTACATCCTCAAAGTGCGATGTCAAAAAATCTGTTACTACCAATCCTATATCACTCGCATATAATCTATTACTCGTAGCACCGGTAATCTCAGTTTTATTCATCAAATCGACGTTATTACTTTTAAGACGATAAAGGTCGTAAACTCTTTCGATTCCATCCCTGCTTTCTTTTGTCACATATCCTCTACCCTGATCCATGATTTTCGAAATCGTAGGTGCATATGTTGACGGTCTACCGATACCAAGTTCCTCTAGCTTTTTAACTAGACTTGCTTCAGTATATCTCGCTGGACCTCTAGTAAACTTTTCAGTAGCTAACATCTCATCGAGATCTAGCATCTGTGCAACGCTTAGTGGAGGCAATATCCCTTTTGCTTCACTCTCTTCTTCGTCATCGTCTTTGGATTCCATATATACTTTGAGGAATCCTTCAAACTTCAATACCTCTCCAACTGCCCTAAGCGTCTTATCTGCCACAGAAGATATACCAATAGTTACAGTAGTTTTCTCTAGCTCTGCTGGCGACATCTGAGATGCGATTGTACGCTTCCAAATAAGCTCATATAGCCTCTTCTGGTCGTCATCCGATCCTAGACTTCGTCTATCCATATATGTAGGTCTAATCGCTTCGTGAGCCTCCTGGGCATTAGAATCTTTAGACTTAAATTTTCGTGGCTCAGAAAATTCTTCTCCATAATTATTTACTATGATAGCCGTAATAGCATTCTGCGCAGTCTGGCTCAATGAAGTACTATCTGTTCTCATATATGAGATAAAACCTTGCTCGTATAGTCTCTGTGCTACGCTCATCGTACGTGACACACCAAACCCTAGTTTTCTGCTGGCATCTTGCTGTAATGTAGATGTAATAAATGGTGCCGAAGGTTTTCTCTTCAGTGGTTTTTTGACAATGTCATTAATCTTATAATCTACACCATTGCACTTTTCTAGAAATGCCTTGGCATCATCTCCCACTGCTATTTTTTCTGAAAGTTCAGCTTGTAATTTAACCATCTGACCAGCTGCATTCTTTACATTAAAGTCTGCTGTCACTCTATAATAAGGCTCTGTAGTAAACTTTTGAATTTCTCTTTCTCTATCAGATATCAACTTGACAGTTACGGACTGTACTCTACCTGCAGAAAGTTTGTTCTTTACTTTTCTCCAAAGCACTCCCGACAGTTCAAATCCTACGATTCTATCAAGTATTCTTCTGGCTTGCTGTGCATTCACAAGATCCATATCCACGAGTCTCGGTTCCAAAACTGCTTTTTGTATGGCTGGCTTAGTGATCTCACGGAATACAATACGAGGGGTGGTTTTTACATCTAAATTAAGTTCTTCGCAAAGGTGCCATGATATAGCTTCTCCCTCGCGATCTTCATCCGTCGCTAACCATACTTCGTCTACCTTCTTGGCAGCCGATTTAAGTTCGGCTACTACTTTGATCTTCTCTGGAGAGACTACATAGTTGGGTGTAAATCTATCTTCAACATTTATACCATTTTTACCCTTGTCTAGATCTCGAATGTGTCCATAACTAGACTTCACCGTAAAATCTTTACCAAGGTATTTTTCTATGGTTTTCGCTTTCGCTGGGGACTCAACTATAAGAAGTTTCTTAGCCATTGCTAATGATCGATTTTGATATGTTATACCAATTCTGCTGTAGAATTGTAAAATTATTTTGGTCTAAAAACGATACATATTGAATAAATCTAAGGTTAGAAAATTTGCATTTACTAGGCAAGGGATTTATTTATTTGGTTACATTATTCAATAGTAATCGGTATTAACAAGAGCTCTCAATGATTGAAAATGAATGGACCATAAAAGAGCAAACTGCGCACAAAGCTAAAAATATTTACAATTAAATAGAGATAGCGTTTATAAATGATCGTCCATCAATACAAAAGTGGCCGCCCAAAAGATAAGTTGCTTAACTACTCTTAATAGAGCATATTTTGTAAAACTTTGAGAGAAATCAATCTACTTTCCTCCGTTTTTGGGGATAGGAGTAGTCTTGATAGTTTTCACATCTCTGTTTATTCCATTCAGCTTTTTTCGCTCCTCACTCAATTTGGTAATGATCTCTTTCTCCATTAGCGGAGTCCCATTGAGCTCTCTATGCAATAGCATCATTAAGAAAGTCGACATATCATCTGGATGAGATACTCCCATTCCTTTTAAATGTTCACCCAATCTTGACCCTTCATAGAAATTCCAGTTGTATCTGATCCATCTTCCCAATCCGAAGTGTAGTTTCTTTATGACTATCTCTTCTGATTTTGCACGAAACTTAGCCAGCGAAGATTCTGGAGAAATCTCTTTAAGCTCTTTTACAGCTTCGAAATGATCCTTAGGAATATATACTCCGTTGATACGACTTTTCTTGATATTCTTAGCGTATTTTACCTCTGCATCAGCCTCTGTAGTAGGAGATGGCGAATTCTCTTGTGCATAGACAGTTGACATCGCCAGCATAGATAGTATTAGTAGTAAGACTCTTTCGAACATGTTAATCTTTTTGTTGATACATTCTATAACTGCAAGTTTAATGCTAATAGTTTGAGTCAATGGATTTTTGTGGGAATATTAACAGGATATTTCACTTTTCTCACTAAGGTCAGCCAATAAACTACTAAATCCTATATTGTTAACATTTATAACAATCGGTTCTTAATACTCATTAGATCCAACGACTGTAAGAATCGTAGTGAATACTAATAGGATGAGTCATTGGATTTTTGTGATAAGAGTAACAAAACCTTCTATTAATTACGAATGAGAATTTATGAATATTCGACCAACCATGAGACTTTCCAATTGTCCTCTATAATAATGCATAACTGTATATTTGCAATGGAGTTCTTGCTATATATAAAATTCATCTTTCCAAATTCGTATTCCTTTTGCCGTTAAAATTCATCCGTTCACTATCAATCCTAGAGATTAGTCTTATGCAGACTATCTTATATAGTATTATTTGGCTGAGTAATGAATATTTGGCTACCCTGCTAACTGTTGCCATGGTGCCTATCTTTCTAGGGATCACATTCATCTCGTGGTTGAGTGATCGGGTTGAGGCCTCTCATGTGGGTGGTAAGTATTATTTAGGAATGATGGTTTCCATTGTGATACCGCTTTTGGTAGCGACTTTCTTTGTTTTGGTATATGATGGGGTAATAGACATTTTTTAGTGTCAAATGGACCTTACCACGAGCTTTTTGAGATATCCCAAATTCGAAATTCACTTTACTTTTTCACTAAAATCGTCATCTTTATTTCGTCAAGCATGACATCCAATTTCTTTGTAACCTTTCCTAGGTCTTTCTCTTCTTCTTCTGAGCTGCAGGGAATAAAACATTATTCAAGATTAATCTATAACCAGGACTAGTTGGATGCAAATTGAGATCTGTCTCCGGATCACCTACGAAGTGACGATAATCTTCTGGGTCATGTCCACCGTAGAATGTAAATGTACCGTAGCCATATGGTGAATGAATATATCTCACTTCTCCTTCGGGCTTAGTTTCTCCAAGTATCAATACCTCTGATTTTAGGTATTCTTTTCTGTATGCCGTGGCTTGACCCATGAATCCTTTTACTGTGCGAGTATGATTTTGATTAAGCATAGTAGGAATCGGATCCCATTTGGCACTAAAATCGAATAGTGTAAAATAATCATTCTCTGGATTAATTTTACGATTCTTATTATCTATAGAAGAGTGCTCATATTCCATTGGATTCATCCTCAGGGTAAAATCTTTGAATGCTAATGTCTGGGTAAAATCCAAATGCTCTTGTGCTCCTCGCTCCGCTCCATCACCATCATATACTTTACCACAAATGTCATGTCCTTGAGCAGCCAATGCTATATCATAGGTATCTGTGGCAGAGCACATCGCAAACATAAAACCTCCACCTTCCACATATTCCCTAATTCGTAGTGCTACCGCCAACTTGAGCTGTGATACTTTAGCATATCCAAGATTACTAGCTAATTCTTCCATCTTCTTTTGATTTTCTCGGTACCATGGTTTACTTCCTTGCGAAGCGTAGAACTTACCATATTGACCTGTAAAATCTTCATGATGAAGGTGTAACCAATCATATTCCGCGAGCTTATCTTCCATTACATCCCTATCATATATTGTCTCATATGGAATCTCTGCGTAGGTAAGAACCAAAGTCACAGCATCGTCCCACGGTTGTACTTTCTCCCCTCTAGCATTGAAGTCTGGTGTGTATACGGCAATCTTCGGTGCTTTTTCAAGCTTGATCGCTTCTTGATTCTTCTCTGGATCTGCAATTGATTCTCTGATTGCCAAGAACTTTGCGTTAGGGATCACTTCGTAGTCTACTCCTCTGACTTTGAGCTCTGCTTCCGCTCTTGTACTATGTTGAAATACGAAGCTTCCCCCCCTATAGTTGAGTAGCCAATAAGTCTCTACTTCATTTTCTAGCACCCAGAAAGTTACTCCATAAGCTTTAAGGTGATTACGCTGGGACTCAGCATCCATTGGTATCAGTATATATGACGCCTTGGCTGCTAAGCTGACTATAATGAAAGCGAAAAGAAATACTAACTTTTTATATTGATTCATAAAAACATTTCAATTTTGAACAATTGATTTGAAAATTCCAAGGCTAAACAGCTTTAAAGAAATCTCAAACTCACAGACCGTTGGATATAAGCAATTATTAAAACAAACATCCAATCAAAATAACGATTCATCCGTTTGAATAATTCTGTTAGAAATACATCTGTTAAGTAAAAGTTATCATAATACTCATCAAAATTAGGATCATTACCTTACAACACCTACACAGTTTAGATTTATTTTTCATATTTGCACAGTATTTTTAGTAGCAATGACTTAATAAATATATTTGATTCAGAACTTACATTTTCAATATCCTACCTGGCTTTTACTTCTTTGCCTTCTCTTAGGCCTAGGGTATGCAATGTTTCTGTATTTCAATGAGCGAAAGTTCAATGAAGCCCCAAAATGGACTCGCCCTCTTCTAGCTTTCCTTAGAACCTTATCTGTAGCGGCAATTGCGGCATTATTGCTTTCTCCATTTATCAAGACGATTAAGGAAGATACTCAAGAAGCCATCATCCTAGTTGCACAGGACAATAGTAGTTCTGTAATTTCTGAGATGAGTGATAGCGAGGTAGCACAATTTATCGCGAATTCTACAGCCATGACTGAGAAGCTTGGCACCAAATACGAAACTAAGCGAATATCTTTCGGAGAAATAGTGAAGGAAGGATCGATAAATACATTTACACAGCAAGTGACCAATTTATCTTCACTAATTGACTATGTAAATGACAATTATGCAGATCAGAATCTCGGCGCATTGATCATTACCACTGACGGTATCTACAACGAAGGTAAAAATCCAATATATAGTAAACTCAATTTGACTGCACCCATCTATACCGTGGCGATGGGTGATACAACAAAGAGGAAGGATGTATTAGTCAAAAACGTGTTTCACAATAAGATAGCCTACCTCGGAGACAAGTTCTCTATCCAAGCAGATGTCCAAGCGATCAATGCCGCAGGTGCTAGTACAAAGCTGAAAGTACAACAGATGGGTACTGGCGGCAAAGTCCTAAAAGAGGAAGTTCTAAATATCAAAGGAAATGATTATTTCTCTACGCAAGATATCATACTAGAGGCAAACTCTACAGGTAATATTAAGTATCGTATCAGCGTACAAGGCATCAATAACGAAATTTCCAAGAAGAACAACTACAAAGATATATTCATAGAAGTACTCGATGCTCGGCAGAAAATATTGATACTAGCTAATGCGCCACACCCAGACTTAGGTGCAATGAAATCTCTCATTACTACTAACAAAAATTATGAAGTAGACATCAAATATCCCGAAGGGAACAACTACAATATTAATGACTATAATGTAGTGGTACTCCATAATCTGCCATCAAGAAAAAATAAGATTGTTGGTGACTTAGAAGTAATTAAAAGAAAAAATATTTCAATCCTGCATATATTCGGTTCACAGACAGATGCCAACGCATTCAATAGAATTCAGAATGTGATAAAACTTGAAGGCAATAGCAATTCACTCGAAAATATCCAAGCAGAAGTAGACCAAAGCTTTAGTCTATTTACTACTTCAGATGATATCAAGAGAAAGCTCGGACAGTTTCCTCCACTTATTGCTCCATTTGGTAAGTATATGACTGAAGCAACTACACAGTCTCTAATAAGTCAAAACATTAGCAAAATAAAGACTGAATATCCATTACTTGCATTTAGTAATAGTGAAGGAAAACGTCAAGCCGTACTCACAGGAGAAGGTATTTGGAAATGGAGAATCTACGATTACTTGTTGCACGACACCTATTTGGTGACTCAAGAGTTGATCAACAAGACTATACAATATCTATCATTAAAGGATGATAAACGAAAATTCAGATCATCAAACACTAAGAATGTCTATAAAGAGAACGAAAGTTTAATACTCGATGCTCAACTCTACAATGAGAACTACGAATCTATAAATGATCCAGAAGTAAATGTAACAGTCACCAACAACGAGGGCAAAGAGTTTAACTATATCATGAATCGTACACAAGACTATTACACACTTGATGCAGGTAGATTTGCTGAAGGTAATTACAGATATATATCAAGGACCAATCTAGGAGGTAAGTCCTACGAAGATAAAGGAAGGTTTTCCGTACAATCTATACAGTTAGAAAACTTTGACCTCACTGCACGTCATGGGGTTCTCAAGTCGCTAAGTGAAAAATATGGTGGAAAGATGGTCTATCCGAATGAACTAGATTCACTGGCAACAGAAATTCTCGAGTCCGACGCTCTGAAACCTATAGTATTCCAATCGAGCAAAACACAATCTATTATGCAATTAAGGTGGCTCTTCTTTTTATTAGCTGGAATGCTAGTATTGGAATGGTTTATTAGACGATATATGGGAAGCTACTAAATAAGTTCAAGAGCAAGAATCAAGATTAAATTCTAATTCAAACCTTGTCACCCCGTTATTACAACTTGACCCCCGTCGCCCTGCAGCAACCCAAAAAATATATGTGCGATTTAAAAAATATGCTCTCAAACCATCGTCTATTTGAAATTCTCGAATGAAACAGAAAAAGAATAAGCTTAAAATCCAAAAAACCTTCCTTGCTATAAGATGTTCATTATCTTTAGAATAATAATTAAAGACAAATCTATATCCTATTGCGTAATCTAAGAGTCCTCAATAAATACTTCGTTAAATACCGATTGAGGCTGATAGCAGGGATCGTAATCGTTGCACTCAGCAATTATTTTGGTGTACTCATACCTCAGAAAATTAGACAAGCCCTTGATTATGTCAACGGCATAGAAGACAAGACTGCAATGCTTAGCGGACAAGGTGCAGCCTTTGATTCTGTAAGTGATGCACTTTTTTGGTTTGGTTTGTCGATTCTAGGTTTGGTATGTCTCAAAGGCATATTTATGTATTATATGCGTCAGACAATCATAGTGATGTCTAGACTTATAGAGTATGATATGCGAAAGGAGATATTTGAGCATTTAGAAAAGATGGACTTAGGATTTTATCGTAGAAATAAGACTGGAGACCTGATGGCAAGAGTATCCGAAGATGTTTCCAAGGTAAGAATGTATGTGGGTCCAGCATTACTATATGGGATCAATTTGGTAACCTTATTTAGCATGACCATATATGCTATGTTTCAGGTTAATGCTACCTTATCATGGTGGACATTACTTCCTTTACCATTCTTATCACTATCAATATATCTTGTAAGTAGTCGAATTCATAATCGTAGTGCTATCATACAAGCACAGCTCTCAAGTCTTAACTCTACAGCGCAAGAAGTATACTCAGGAATACGTATCGTGAAGTCTTATGTAAAGGAAAATCAATTTGGAAATTATTTCCTCAAAGAAAGTGAAGATTTCAAAAGTAAATCATTAGACCTCGCTCGTATCAATGCCTTTTTCTTCCCACTTATGATCTTACTAATTAGTGCTAGTACATTACTAGTACTATTTGTAGGAGGAAGAGAAATAGCAGCTGGTAATGTCACTCCAGGTAATATTGCAGAGTTTATTATCTACGTCAATTATCTTACATGGCCGGTCACCAGTATAGGATGGATTGCGAGTCTAATACAGCAAGCGGATGCTTCGCAAGCGAGAATTAATTATTTACTTGATCAAGATCCTACTATCAAAAATCCAATAGTAAATCCTATTGATATCAAAGGTGATATTCAATTTAACAACGTATCATTTGTCTATCCAGATACTGGAATCAAGGCGGTCAACAATGTCTCTTTTCAACTCAAGCAAGGTGAAAAGATGGCAATCATAGGTAAAACAGCAAGTGGAAAAACTACCCTTGCTGATCTAATATTACGTTTGTACGATACTACCGAAGGCAGCATCAAAATAGACGGTAATGAACTCCGTACCTTGGACATCAACCACTTAAGAGATCGCATTGGGTATGTATCTCAAGATGTATTTTTATTCTCCGATACGGTGAGTAATAACATACGTTTTGGCAATGATAATGTAGATGATGAAACCGTAAAACGATATGCTCATTATGCTTCAGTGAAACAGGATATAGAAGGTTTGCCTCAGGGCTTTGAAACCCGTGTAGGTGAGCGAGGTGTAACTTTATCTGGAGGTCAAAAACAAAGAATATCTATTGCCAGAGCACTGATCAAAGATCCAGACATCGTAATTTTAGATGATTGCCTATCTGCGGTGGATACCAAAACGGAGCAACATATCTTATCCTATCTCAAAGATGAACTCCAGGACAAGACGAGTATTATCATCACACATAGAATTCATAATCTGCTAGAATTTGATCAGATAATAGTTTTAGATGAGGGATCTATCGCAGAACAAGGTACACACGAAGAGCTCATGGCATTGGATGGATATTATGCAGAACTGCAGGAAGCAAATGCTATAGAGGATTGACAAAACCCCAATAATCTCTTCAGCAATCATATTCTATAGGTGTTAACTTTACACTATCTTATTTTAAATAATCTTGACGATATTTTTTACTAAGATTCTCTAGTTTTGATAGGAATAGTTATTTTAGCAACAGATTTTTAAAATAAGGCATATCATTCCATCATTAAATGTAAACAGAAGTGGAAAATCACAACAAAGAGAGTGTCTATAGCACAAAAGTGAGAGCAGGAAAGAGGAGAACCTACTTTTTTGATGTACGTCAGACTAAAAGAGATGATTACTATATTACTCTTACAGAAAGTACTAAAAGGTATGAAGGGGAAGGTTATGACCGGCATAAAATTTTCTTGTACAAAGAAGATTTCAATAGATTTCAAAAGCATCTAAGTGATACTATTGATCATGTAAAGACAGAGCTTCTACCTGACTTTGATTATGAACAATACGAAAGAAGACAAGCTGAATGGGAAGCTTCACTTGATGAGAATGGCAATCCACCTCCAAGACCAGAAGTAGCTGAAACAAAAGGTTCAGAAAAAGCTTCAGCTGTTGAAGAAGCTCCTTCAACAAATGAACCATCAGCCACAGATAGCGAAGAAGATATGAGTTGGTAAAATCAGATTTTCATAATTGTAAAAATATTAGAAGAGTAAACGGCTAGGCTGTTTACTCTTTTTTAATTATTGATGAACTAGAATATGGGTTTCTTTTTGGACGTTCTGATTTAAAACAATATAGCACTCTATTCAAATAATTTTTATGGCTCTAAATGTCGTATAAAATTGAAGTCTTAAAAACCTGCATAAAAGCAATGATATTCTCAAAAAATCTCACATATAAATACGATTTTTTTGGTATTTTGAGCATGTTAATTCAACTACCTGAAACGCTAAATACCATCAACATCCGTAAGCCATGAAATCTAACAAACCTTACTTTACTTTTAGCTTTAAGGGGTCAATAATTCTATTATTATTGAGTGTTTCCTTAAATCATGCTTATGGTCAATCAGATCCATGTGATACCGGCTCAGAAAATTCATGTCAATGTGAAACCGCAGATCTTCTTTGTAACATAGGAGAACTTGATGGATACCAGTATTCAATGACTACTTACCTTCACCCCGAAGATGGTCCTGATCCTATGTGCACTGGTTCAGAAGGTGATAATACAACTTCACACAACCCAACATGGTTTGCTTTTATAGCTTGGTGTGAAGAACTGACTTTAGAGGTAGAGTATACCGATTGTATTAATAATCCTAATTCTTGTTTTTCTTTTGGTATTCAAGCAGCCGTTTACAGCGATTGTAGCCTTGAACCATCATCGGCTGTAGAATGTGATACTGATGTTGGTGGTTGTGTTAATAATTCAACTCGTGAAGTGAGCATGTCAGGATTAATAATCGGTGACACATATTACTTCTTAGTGGATGGTTGCTGTGGATCTGCATGTGAAATTGAAATCTCAGTCATTGGTGAATGTGGATTTGGAGATATTGCTCCTTGGGGACAGGAGATGCAAGGGCCTGAAGAAATATGCTTACCTGCAGACGAAGAAGAGTATACCATTGAAAAACTAGAGGGAGCAGCAGAGTACTATTGGTATGTTGATGATGTTCCTTTTCCCTACCCTGATGAATTTGATCCCAGATATATCTTTGTAACATGGACCACTCCAGGAATACATACTATTTGTGTGGATGTGTCGAAGGAGCCATGTATTTTTGAGGAGGATTTCCCCCCTCCCCTATGCAAAACTATATGTGTAATTCCATCGGATGCCGAGGCAGGTACTGTTTCAGCTACTCCAAGCCCTGAATGTCCAGAAAGCGATATCTCTATCGAAGCCACTGGATACAATGACATTGCAGAATTGACAGAATATATCTTTGTCACTAATTCTGGTGGAGAAATCATTTTTACTGAATCGGGTGACAATGCAACATTTACCGCAGATGAATGTGGAACATACACCGCATACAGTTACAACTTTAAAGATAATGAGACTTTTAATGCCCCAGAAATTGGGCAGTTTATCCCAGATATCGCAGATTGTGATACTACTTGCTTTTGCGAGATGGAGCCATTAGAATTTATTATAGAAGATAACGAAGATCCAATATTTACTGCACCTCCTGCTGATCTAGATATAGATTGTTTTGATGGCTTAGCTGCTATGGAAAACTTGGATTGGACTGATAACTGCGCCGGTAGTGGCAATGTAGAAGGTACTGAACTTGGCTCAGTAGATTTGTGTCTTGGAGGTTCATATACTCGAACCTGGACTTACACAGATCTATGTGACAATGAAACAACGCATATTCAAAATATAGTTGTTAGTGCTATTCCAGAAGCAGTTTTTGATATCGAACCTGCGAATGAAACTGTAGAGTGTTTAACTGACATAATACCAAGTGTAGATTTAAATTATACAAATTCATCGGTTTCGACTTGTCTAATTGAAGGTACTTTATCCGCAGTAGAATCAGCAACCCCTACTCAATGTGGTGGTACTATGACTTATACTTGGTCTTATACTGATCTGTGTGGAAGAGACCTCGAATATATACAAACTATAACCGTAGAAAGCACAGATCCACCCGTATACGTTGATCCTCCAGCTGATATCACGTATGATTGTATAGACGAAGTTACTACTGCTGTTGACCTTGTTTGGAACTCAAATTGTGGTGGTACAGGTACCACTACCGCGGTAGAAGTGGATGATACAGATGCTTGTCTAGGAGGTACGATTACTCGTACTTGGGACTATATAGATCCGTGTGGACAAGCTGTAAATCATACTCAAATAATTACAATCAATCCTGTTCCACCGGTCGAGTGGACTAGCGTGTTACCTGCAGATATAGACGTCGTTTGCGGTGAAGCATTTCCTCCTTTTGAAGATATGACTTTTAGTAATGGAGCCGTAGCAGAATGCTTAGACGAAGGTATGGTAAGCCCAATAGAAAATGGCGGTCATCTTGTCTGTGGAGACGTAGTAACTCGGACTTGGTCTTATACTCCGACTTGTGGAGATATAATTACTCATATCCAAAATATTACTTTAATAGATACTGAAACTCCAATATTTACAAATCCTCCAAGTGACGTTACATTTACTTGTATCTCAGAAGTATCAACTGCTCCAGATTTGACTTGGACTGACAATTGTGATGGAACGGGTACTGTATCTGCTGTAGAAACCGATGACACTGACGCTTGTCTAGGAGGTACGATTACTCGTACATGGGAATATACTGATGCATGTGACAATCCATTAACCTATACCCAAATCATAACTATAGATCCTATACCTGATGTAACTTGGACCTCTATGCTTCCAGCCGATATAACCATTACTTGTGATGATGCTATACCTACGTTTAATATGCTGGACTACTCAAATGGTGCTCAAGAAGTAATTTGTCTAGACGAAGGATCAGTATCAGGTACAGAAGTCGGAGTATTAAATATCTGTGGTGATATCATAACTCGTACATGGACTTACACACCAACTTGCGGACCATCAATTAGTCATACACAAAATATTGAGCTTGAAGATACTGAAACTCCTACATGGCCAACTGCACCTGGAGATATTGCGTATGATTGCATCTCAGAAGTGCCTGCAATGACGGACCAATCTTGGGAAGACAATTGTGATGGCACAGGTATGGTTTCTGGAGTAGAAGATGATATGACATCAGGTTGTGCAGGCGGGGCGATTACTCGTACATGGTCTTATACAGATCAATGTGGTAATCCATCTATGTACGTGCAAACTATCACAGTAAATGCAATACCCGTTGTGGACTGGACAAGCACACTTCCTGGAAATGAAGATATTACCTGCAACGATCCAATTCCAACATTACTCGAACTTGAATATTCCAATAATTCCGGAATAATAGGTTGCCTAGATGAAGGTATGGTATCAGCTACTGAAGTTGGAACTTTAGTTGAGTGTGGAGATCAGATTGTAAGAAATTGGGAATACTTAACTATATGTGGTGATGTAATTACTCATATGCAGACTATAACTTTAGTAGATACAGATCCACCTGTATTTATAGCTCCACCTATGGATGAAACTTTTGACTGTATACTTGATGTACCTATAGCAACAGACTTGATATGGACAGATATATGTGATGGAACAGACTTAGTACCAGTAACCGAAGACGATATGACTGATGATTGTACCGGTGGTTCTATCACTCGTACTTGGGAATATACTGATGCTTGTGGCAATCCAGCTACTCATACTCAGATAATTACAGTAAACCCTGTCCCAGATGTAGTCTGGACTTCGACATTACCAACTGACCAAATCATCCAATGTGGAGATCCTATTCCTACTTTAGTAGACTTAGATTATTCCAATAGTTCACCATCAACTAACTGTCTAGACGAGGGAACTATTTCTGCCTCAGAAATGGGAGCCTTGATAATTTGTGGGGACATGATTACTCGAACATGGGAATATACACCAACTTGTGGACCGGTATTGACACATGTTCAAACGATCACACTAGAAGATATGATCGCCCCTGTATTTGTCGACCCTCCAGGTGATGAAACTTATGATTGTCTTCTTGATGTCACTCCAGAGGTAGTTCTCACTTGGACAGACAACTGTGATGGCACAGGTATGGTATCACCAAATATTGTAGATGTTACCGATGCATGTACTGGAGGTACGATTACAAGAGATTGGGAATACATAGATGCCTGCGGAAATCCGGTTACACATACTCAAATAATAACGGTAAATCCTGTTCCAGATGTAGTTTGGGTGACCTCTCTACCTGCGGATGTAACCTTACAATGTAGTGATGCGATTCCTGGTTCAATAGATTTGGATTATTCTAATAGCTCTCCCTCGACGAGTTGCTTAGACGAAGGAACCATAGCTCCAGCAGAAGATGGAGCACTCGTGATATGTGGTGATATGATTACTCGGACTTGGGAATATACACCAACTTGTGGTATGGTATTGACGCATGTTCAGACGATAACTTTAGAAGATATGATTCCTCCTGTATTTGTCGACCCTCCAAGTGATGAAATTTACGATTGTGTTGCAGATGTAACTGCCTCTACTGATCTTATATGGACAGACAACTGTGATGGAACCGGCGCGGTCTCTCCAACTTTAGATGGAACTTTAGATGATTGCACTGGTGGCACTGCCACTCGTACTTGGTTATATACAGATGCTTGCGGTAATCCTGTCACTCATGTTCAGACGGTGATAGTTAATCCTTTACCAGATGTAGTCTTTACTACAGCGCCACCGGCAGATGTAATCTTACAATGTGGAGACGCTATTCCTGATGCAATCGATCTTAACTATAGCAATAGTGCAGCATCGCCAACTTGTCTTGATGAAGGAGTGATTCCACCTGTAGAAGCTGGAGCCTTAGTCGTATGTGGGGATGAGATTACGCGTACTTGGGAATACACACCAGCCTGTGGACCACCGCTTTCATATACTCAGACTATCACTCTCGAAGACCTTATTCCTCCAGTTTTTGTAGGAGCTCCAGCAGATGAAACCTATGACTGTCTAGCAGATGTAACTCCAGAGATGGACATCACATGGACAGATAATTGTGATGGTACAGGAATGGTTTCGCCTTCTATTAGTGACACTTCTGATCCATGTACTGGTGGCAATATTACTAGGACATGGGAATATACTGACCAATGTGGCAATCCTGTTACGCATGTTCAATCTCTTACGATCAATCCAGTACCTGATGTAATGTGGACTACAGCCCTACCTGCAAATGTAATCTTACAATGTAGTGATGCAATCCCTGATGCTATTAATCTCAATTATAGCAATGGATTATCAGGAGTCATCTGTGCAGAAAATGGTACGATCTCTCCAGTCGAAGATGGATCAATTATGTTTTGTGGTGATATGATTACTCGTACTTGGGAATACACACCAGCCTGTGGACCACCGCTTTCATATATTCAGACAATCACTTTGGAAGATACTGAGTCGCCAGTTCTTATAAATCCTTTAGGCAATGCCACTTACAACTGTTTTGCAGATGTACCCGCAGCTGAAGATCTCACATGGACAGATAATTGTGATGGAACAGGAACTGTCTCAGTTACTGAAGTAGGTACAGTAGACAACTGTGCAGGAGGAATACTATCAAGAACATGGGAATACACTGATGCCTGTGGCAATACAACTCCTCATGTACAAACAATAACTGTAGAACCTATTCCTGATGTAATTTGGACGAGTAGTTTACCTACTGATGCAGATGTAAATTGTGGTGATGCAATACCTAATGTTGTAGATCTCAATTATTCTAATAATTCACTCAGTATGACTTGTTTGGATCAAGGCGTAATTACACCAATAGAAGATGGTACACTTATCACATGTGGTGATCAGATCATTCGTACTTGGTCATACACTCCTGAGTGTGGACCACCATTAGAACATACACAGACAATTACTCTTGTTGATACTGAGGCGCCGGTATTTATTGGTGCTCCAGGTGATGAAAGTTACGATTGTTACGGTGATGTTACAGCAGCTATCGATCTCACATGGACAGATAATTGTGATGGTACGGGAGTCGTCTCACCAACGATAACAGATGACTATGACAATTGTAATGGAGGAACGATTACAAGAGTATGGAGTTACACTGATGAGTGCGGAAATCCTATTAATCATACGCAAACGATCAACATAGGAATGATCCCTAATATTAATTGGATAACTGCATTACCAACTAATGTTACTATCAATTGTGGCGATCCGGTACCAGTTGCAATCACTTTAGAATATTCAAACAATGCTATTGGTGATCTGTGTTTAGATGAAGGGTTCTTGGCACCTACAGAATCAGGCACATTAGTGTCTTGTGGAGATCAGATCATAAGAGAATGGGAGGTAACTCCTACATGTGGTCCACCCATTACTCACCAACAAATAATAACACTTGACGATATACTAGATCCAGTATTTATCAATCTACCGATGAGTACACTTAACTTGTCTTGTATCGATGATCTCCCTGCAAATGGAGATATCACATGGACAGATAATTGCGATGGAACTGGTACAGTTTCATTTTTAGAAATCGGAGTACTTGATGAATGTACAGGTGGAACAGTAACTCGGATTTGGGACTATACAGATAGTTGTGGCAATGGCCCAGTATCATTTACTCAAATAATAAATCTATCTAAACCTGAAGAACAACCTTGTAATGACGGCGATG
>Ga0115570_10000598_pt1 | contig 30040 bp, 26 predicted proteins | sample COGITO_mtgs_1205_3_FD_87294 | JGI IMG/M metagenome (GOLD analysis project Ga0115570, IMG submission 87294) | Pelagic marine microbial communities from North Sea - COGITO_mtgs_120524 | ecosystem: Environmental > Aquatic > Marine > Epipelagic | place: Germany:Helgoland, sampling site Kabeltonne... | reverse complement strand
CAATATTAAAACAAACTTCGGAAAATACAATCAAGTAGGGATACCTGTTATCTCAGGTATATTTCGTTTGCGTAATCATTACGGCTACTATAAAACCGACCGATTTATGGAGGACTTAGCAATAGCTATGCAAGCCAAAGGTTTCGATTCAGAAACAACATTTATGGATCTTCATCAAAAGCGATTAAGCCATTCTAATTTGAAAGATTTATTTATCACAGGAACCAATCTCACTGATCAGAAATTGGAGGTATTTAGTTATTTAACTTACCCTTCCATGAAGATTATTGATGCTGTGAAGATTAGTATTAGTATACCCTTTTATTTCGAAGCTATTTTTATGCAACCCGATGGCAGTATCATTCAAAAAAAAGAAGCTACGGACGAGACCAAAATCATGACCGATGGGGGTATCGTTGATAATTATCCTTTCCATATTTTTGATAGTTTGGCTTATGTAAACAACCAAGAATATGGTTACTATGTATGTAATGATAAAACATTGGGACTTAAATTAGAAATAGATTCCAGTCAACAGCAGTTATCACCCCAAAAAATAACACGTCAAAACCAGTTTATGTCTTCTTTCTCACATTTAAGCTCTGAAACAAGAAACCGTAGATTCTTGGGGAAACAGCAGTTAGAACAAACGATATTCATCAACACCCAAGGATTTAATCCAAAGATTAGAAGAATATCAAAAAGCGAAAAGGTAAAAATTATTAAGTACGGATATAGTGCAACTTTAAAGTATTTTGAAACTAAAAATTTACTTCTTGACCGTTAGTTTTCTTGTGATTTTATCATTACCTGCCTCAAGAGTATAAAAATATACTCCTTCAGGAATGTCCGTTACGTCAATCACATAGGTGCCAGAAGAACTTACTTTTTGTGAAGAAATTACTTCCCCAAGAATATTAGATAACACGATTTCAGCCTCAGAAGACGAAAATTCCACATCGACATATGTTAATCCCTTTGCAGGGTTAGGATAATTACCACTCAGTTTGGGCAAGCCCCCTGCTATAGATTGTATATATCCGATAATGGTTAAAAGTGATATGAAAAATATTCTATTCAAAATTATCTACAAAATTATAGAAAAAATAATGCCAAAGTACATTTCTACTAAATGATCGCTTACTCTTATTCAAATGTGTATTATTTATAATACATGTTGCCCATTATTAAACAAAGGAAATTAAGCCTTGGTCCATTTTTAAACGGGTATTGAAATTATTGGAAAATAATGAACCTGTTCCTAATCCTTGATGAAGTGGATTATTATAAGTACTGACCCACTGAGCTATGGCATTGAGACCTACATTACTCTCTAAAGCAGAAGTAGCCCACCACTGTATATGGTGCTTGTTTGCCAGATTTATCCAAGTGTCTGCAACTGAAAGGCCTCCTATTAAATTTGGTTTTAAAATTAAATACTGAGGTTGTATATAACGAAGTAATGCATCCCCTTTTTCTTTTGCATGAACGCCAAGTAGTTCCTCGTCTAAAGCAATATCTATGGGGCTTTCCTTACATATTTTTTGCATCCAATCCCATTGATTGGCAGCGATAGGTTGCTCAATACTGTGGATTTCAAATCTGCTAAATTCTTTGATTTTTTCTAATGCGTCATGGGAATCAAACGATCCATTGGCATCTACCCTCAAGGTAACTTTGAATGCTGAATAATCTTGACGAATTTTTTCTAATAATCGACATTCCTCGTCAAAGTCAAGTGCGCCTACTTTAATTTTGATTACATTAAATCCTGCATTAATTTTCTGTATTGCTTCTTGATACATCGTTTCTGCATCATTCATCCATACAAGTCCATTAATTGGCATAGATCTTTTGCCCTGAGTGAAAGTAGTTTGAAACATTCTATCGTCTTCTGCAGCCAGATTTAACAAAGCTGTCTCTATACCAAATCGAATACTGGGATACGCTTCTAAATTCAATTTTTCTAATAAATTCACGTTGCAAAATTCATCCAATTTGTTTTCAAGAACACTTTGGTAATTTGGAACATCATCTATACTCAAAAGAGATAAAGGGGCTGCTTCGCCAATTCCCATTTTACCTGTTATTGTATTCTTCAGATGAATTAAAAAAATAGTTCTAGTCGTAAATATATTTCGCGATGTTTGAGCTGGGACCTTAAAGTCAAGGGTGTATTTTTCAATAGTATAGGTATACATTGCTTTAATAAAATAATCGGATCAAGTAGATTAAAACTACAGATAAACTTCCCAGAGATAAATACTTTAATTGATTGTTATAGTCGGTTTCTGAAACAGCCTCTCTTAAATTTTGGATATGAGTAAAGCCAATAAATAGAATTGCAACAGGAGCAAAACTATAATAATAGGATAAGTAATGATGGAAAAGAAAACATAAAAAGGCGATGGATAAAAGAAGAACTTGGTATATAATAGCTCCCTGCAAACCTAATTTTGAAGCTACCGTTATTTTATCGGTTAATACATCTTTATCTAAGTCTCGCATATTATTCACGTTTAAAACTCCAACACACAAGCAACCATAACCTATGGCTAGAAACCAGGAATAAAAGTCAACCTCGTGTTTATAAAGAAACGAAGTCCCTACAACCCCCACCAGACCAAAAAAAATAAAGACAGATAAATCGCCTAAACCCATATATCCGTATGCTTTTTTACCCATTGTGTAAAGCAATGCTGCAGCAATACTAAACAAACCCATTAATAAAAATTTTATCCATAAATCCCATTGATTTTCAAAAGCAATAGTTAATAATAAGATTCCACTTATAAGAGCTCCTAGAGCAAAAATTCCTATTGCAATTAGCATAGCACGTGGAGATATGGTTCCTTCAGCAAGTTGACGATCATTACGATGCCTATCTGTTCCTTTAGTATAATCGCCATAATCATTAGCAAGATTGGATAAAATTTGAAGAAGAATAGCCGTTATACAAGACCACATAAAAATATTAAATTCAAAGCTGAAAGCATGAATCCAACTTCCAAGTATAATTGATCCTAAGGCAAGAGGAAGGGTTTTTAACCGTATAGCTGCTAACCAATTTTTCATTATTCAAAGATACTTTCGAGTTTTAACTTTTCTACTTTATTTGCATTATGAAATCACTTACCTGTTTTTTTCTTCTATTTATTATTAGTTGCTGTGCACATGCACAAGTAGATCAAATGGAAATAGTTTGGGGTGAAAACATTAAATCAAAGAAAACCATTATCACAGATATTTTAAGCATAGAAAATCAAGATGAGATTTATGCCATTAAACAGTCCATGAAACTTTTTAATCGGGAAACCTATCTTGAAAAATATCAAGATCTTCAACTTGTTGAACAAGTTGAACTCACTCAAGAGTTTGTCAGTGGTGAGATGCTAATGCAAGACATCTTAGAACTTAACAATCACCTATATGCTTTGAACTATCGAAGATCTAAAATAGATAAATCATTAAAAGCACAAGCTTTAATTACCGATGATTTAAGTTTGAGTTCTGAAGAAACGACTTTATATAACATCAAATTTACCAGAGGAAGAAAAAATACCATAGGCGAATATGAACGAGCCATTTCAAGAAACGAACAACGACTTGCATTTGTTATTGGTCATCCCGGCGAAATTGAAAGCAATGAAGTGATGACCATCAAAGTATTTGACGACCAACTCCAAGAACTATGGAAACAAAAAATTACCATACCATATGAGAAAGGCTTAACTAATATTGAATCATCTATAATTAGTAATGAGGGTATCGTCTATATTTTAACAACGATCTATAAAGATAAAAAAGATAGAGTTCGCCGAGAACGGAATTACGAAAATTTTGTCCTAGTAGTAGACAGTAGTGGAATAATCGCTCAACATCAACTTGCTTTGAAGGATAAATTTATTAGAGAATTAAAATTAAGTGCCAGCTCAGAGGGTGACTTATTGTGTGGTGGATTCTACAGTAATGAGGGATTTACGGCAGACGGAACATTTTATATGACCATCGATGCAAATACATTCAAAATTAAAAATCAAAGTATGATGGCTTTCTCTATCGATTTTTTAACACAAGGGATGTCCAGTAGAGCCAAAGCAAAAACGAAGAAAAAAGCACAAAGAGGTCGGAATATAGGATTGGCTCATATCGATTTTAGAGACATCATTGTAAAAGAAGATGGAGGTGCATTATTGGTAGGAGAGCATATCAATATTTACACCACAACTACTACCGACGCCAATGGGAATACGTCAACTACAACCCACTACAACTATGATGATATTTATGTAATTAATATTAGTGCTGACGGGAAAATTGAATGGGCCAAAAAAATTCCAAAATTCCAGCACACAACCAATGACGGTGGATTTTATTCCAGTTTTTTTATGGTCATTCACAAAGATAAAATCAACTTCATTTTTAATGAAAGAGAGCGTAAAATGTATAGCTTAAAAGTAGTAAGCCTAAACTCAAAAGGAGAAAAAACAGATGGAAATCTGGTAAGTAATAGTAAGAAGGAGAACCTAAAAATACGACCAAAAAGTTGTGAGCAAATATCCGATCACGAATTTATCCTATTCTCCGTCAGTAAGAAGTATAATAAACTGGCAAAAGTGACTATCAATTAGTTGGCAGACCAACTATTATTAGAAGTATCTGTATCCGCAGTTTCTAAGTAAGGGTCCAAAATAACTTCTGTTACTTTCTTTTCTGTTACGATCACTTTATTTACTTTTTCTTGGAGTGACTCATTTTGCATCTTCCAAATTTCAGCTGGGATTCTAACCATACTTGATGAGCCATCTTCATACGTTATTTTAAGTATTACGGGCATGACTAATCCTCCGATCATTTCTAGGTCAATCTGACAAACATACCCTTCTCTATTGAGTAATTCAATTCTTGCATCGGTCAAATTGGCAAATAGTTGGCTATATGTTTCTGATGGAGTTTCAGAGGATTTGATAGCTTGAAAAATAGGATTTATAGCCGCTTGTTTTGTTAATTTTTTGATATTCTTTTCAATTGATTTCTGAGTTGTCCCTTCTTCTGGTCTTGCAAAATCTAACTTATATTGTTTTACCCCAGTTATCGCAACGTCACAATGGTCTGTTGTGTAAAACCACCCTCTCCAAAACCAGTCTAAATCAACAGCACTCGCATCTTCCATCGTTCTAAAGAAATCAGCTGGGCTAGGATGTTTAAACATCCATCGATTTGCATATACTTTAAAAGCATGATCAAATAATTCTGGACCCATTACCGTTTCTCTTAAGACGTTAAGAGCTGTGCAGGGCTTACCATAGGCATTATTACCAAACTGAAATATACTTTCTGAATTGGTCATGATTGGAGAAATATATCGTTTATCCCCTTTCATGTAGGGTACAATAAGATTTGCAGGCCCTCTTCTACTTGGAAAAGGCTTCCCTGTTTCATCGGACCACGCAAGTTCTGTTTGATATTGTAAAAATGTATTTAACCCTTCATCCATCCATGTCCATTGTCGCTCATCCGAATTAATGATCATAGGAAAATAATTATGACCCACCTCGTGAATGATGACCAATATTGTTCGATACTTCACATTATCTGTAAATTTTCCATTTTCGTCTGTTCTACCTCCATTGAAGCAAATCATAGGATATTCCATACCAATGCTTTTTCCATTAATAGAATATGCAACTGGGTAAGGATAATCAAAAGTGAATTTTGAATATGTTTCTAGGGTTAGCACAATGGCTTTAGTACTATACATTTCCCACATTGGATTACCCTCTTTAGGATATAATGACATCGCCATAACGGTTCTATCTCCAAACTGAACCCCTTGGGCATCCCAAATAAACTTTCTGCTAGCACACCAACCATAATCTCTAACATTTTCTGCTTTAAAGTGCCATGTTTTAGTATTGGTAGTTCTATCTTTTTCATTGGCTATTGCCTCCTCTTGTGTGACAATTAAGACTGGTTTGTCACTATTTTTTGCCTGCTCTAATCGCTCCATTTGCTTGGATGATAGTACGTCTTTTGTGTTTTGAATTTCACCAGTAGCTCCAACTACCATACTTGCAGGGACAGTAAGTTTTACGTCATAATCACCGAAGGGTAGAGTAAACTCTCCCCTGCCTAAGAATTGTTTATTCTGCCATCCTGTGACATCTGAATAGACAGCCATTCGAGGAAAAAACTGAGCAATGGTATACAAATAATTATTTTCTTCTTTGAAATATTCATATCCACTTCTTCCCCCAATTTCCATTCGGTCATTAATAGTATACCACCACTTTATGTTTACCGTAATTGAATCCCCAGATTGTAAAGGTTTGCTCAAATCAATTCTCATCATTGTATGGTTAACTTTAACAGTATATGGATTACCATTTTCGTCATTGACATAATCTAAATTAAAACCTCCAGGAAAAGTATGGAATAAATTAAAATACTCATATAAACTCAATCCATCTCGAATATTAGCTTGCTGGATTTTGTAGGTCTCAGATTCAGGATTTCTAACATTTTGATCCAATTGTATCCAGAGATATTCTAATTCATCAGGAGAATTATTGGTATAGTTAATAGACTCTATTCCATAAATGCGCTGATTCTCATCATCCAAAGTGACATTCATTACATAATCTGCTGTATTTTGCCAGTATGCGTGTCCTGGAGCTCCACTAGCTGTTCGATACACATTTGGAGTAGGCAGTTCATAATCCAACTGGCGAAATTTATTTTGATTGATGTTGGTATTTTGAGCAAAGGCCTTAAACCCAACCATCATAAGAATTATTGAGATTATTCTGAATATTTTTGTCATAACGAAGTAACAAATTAAAGCAATAACTAGTTTTGTAAATGATGTTTTATCAATTAATCCTCTTAATTTTTTCATTAATTCCCAATCATGATTTTCACACATCATGGATAAATTTAACCTATCAGGAGAAAAATAAAGAAATAAAAGCTATGTGGCACACCGATACTGAACATTTGGAGAGTGCTCTTTCATCGTTTTCAAATATTGAAATTCGATTTGAGTCAACCGTAACTGATGCCCAAAAAAAAATTATTACCGATTATCTAAATGCTCATTATTCTCTGAAAATAAATCAAAAACCATGTCTGATATCTGTTGCAACAATTGAAGTAAATTTTGCCGAAATATTTATACATTTTGGCCCCATAAAACAACGTTCAAAAATCAAATCTATAACCGTAAATAATAGCTTACTAACGGAAAAGTTTCCAAATCAAAAAAACATGGTACAAGTTAACTATTTAGGAAATAAATACAGTATGCTCTTCAATATTACGAAAACTAAAGATCGCATTCTTATTCCCTAAGTAAAAAGTTTATAACCGAAGAATTACGGCTATTTTTGAAGGTATGCCATTTGAACTAAAAGCACCATTTATACCTACAGGAGATCAGCCTGAAGCCATAAAGCAATTGGTACGAGGTATCGAAGATGGTATACCTGCTCAAACCTTATTAGGGGTGACTGGATCAGGCAAAACTTTCACGATGGCTAATGTGATACGACAAACGCAAAAACCTACGTTGATTATGAGTCATAATAAAACTTTAGTGGCTCAATTATATGGTGAATTTAAGCACTTTTTCCCTGAAAACTCTGTACAATATTTTGTTTCTTATTATGATTATTATCAACCTGAAGCATTTATTCCTAGTAGCAACACCTACATAGAAAAAGATCTCAATATCAACGAAGAAATAGAAAAAATGAGACTTAAAACCACCTCTGCTTTGCAAAGTGGTAGACGAGATATCATTGTAGTAGCCTCTGTGAGTTGTATTTATGGAGCTGGAAATCCCAACGATTATGAAGACAGTATCATTCGATTGAATAGAGGTCAAAAAATAGCAAGAAACAACCTGCTTCACGCCTTGGTAGACAGCCTTTACTCTCGAACCACAGCTGATTTTAAACGTGGGACTTTTCGCGTAAAAGGAGATACCGTTGATGTTTTTTTAGCCTATAATGATTATGCTCTTCGAATCGGTTTTTTTGGCAATGAAATTGAAGACATTGAAACGATAGATCCCATGACTGGACAACGTATTGATGTACTAGAAGATGTTGCTATATTCCCTGCACAGCTTTTTGTAACACCCAAAGATCGCCTAAATAATGCTATCAAGCATATTCAAGACGATATGGTTCAGCAAGTCGATTATTTTAAAAGTATCGGTAAGTCCCTGGAAGCCAAAAGGCTACTTGAACGCACGGAGTATGATATAGAAATGATGCGTGAGTTGGGCTATTGCAGTGGTATAGAAAATTACAGCAGATATATGGATGGAAGAAATCCTGGGCAACGTCCGTTTTGTTTACTAGACTACTTCCCAGAAGATTTCCTCTTGATTGTAGACGAAAGTCATGTTACTCTTCCTCAGGTCAGAGCGATGTATGGGGGAGATAGAAGTCGTAAAATTAATTTAGTAGACTATGGCTTTAGATTACCAGCGGCACTAGATAATCGACCATTGAAATTTGAGGAATTCAATCAGATCACCAATCAAGTTGTTTATGTAAGTGCTACCCCTGCAGATTATGAAATCACCGAGAGTGAGGGAGTTGTGGTAGAACAACTAATTCGACCAACAGGTTTGTTGGATCCAATTATTGAAGTAAAACCCTGTGTCAACCAAGTAGACGATCTATTGGAACAAATTGATGAACGTATTAAAATGGGGGATCGTATCTTGGTCACTACCTTAACAAAGCGAATGGCCGAAGAATTGGATAAATATGTTCGAAATATTGGTATTTCGGCCACTTACATACACTCTGAAGTGAAAACATTAGATCGAGTAGAAATTTTAGATCGTTTGAGAGGTGGAGACATTGATGTATTAATTGGGGTCAATTTATTAAGAGAGGGATTGGATTTGCCAGAGGTGAGTCTTGTAGCTATTTTGGATGCTGACAAAGAGGGATTTCTCAGAAGTGAGCGAAGTTTGGTTCAAACGGTAGGTAGAGCCGCTCGAAATAGCAACGGTAAAGTCATTATGTATGCTGATAAAATAACCGAAAGTATGCGACTCACTATTGAAGAAACTGAACGTCGAAGAGCACTTCAAATAAAATATAATACGGAACATGGGATAACCCCAGAAACTATAATTCGAAGTAAAAAATCAGCCTTTGATAAGCCTAATGAATCTTCATTAGAAAAAATGACTAATCCTTATTATAAAAAAGAGGAAAATTACGGAATGGCCGCTGATTCAGTAGTAGAATACATGGACAAAAATAGTTTGAAAAGAGGGATAGAAGAAACTAAAAAACGTATGCTAAGAGCTTCTAAAGAACTGGATTTTATGGAGGCCGCTCGACTTCGAGACAGCATGATCAAATTGGAACAGAAATTGAAAGAAATTCATTAATTGCATTAATATATGAATCAACATTTAACAATAACAACACTTTTACTGATATTATTTAGTTCTTGTGTAAGTCAACAAAACATCCAATGGAAAACTGGTACAACAGCGGCTACCATTCAGTTGCCCGATGATGCAAAAACCATGGTAGTTTTGAATCGAGTCCGACTTTCATACCCTTTCTCTGGTACTGATATAAGTGCCAATACCCCAGAATTTATGCGTTCTTGTTTAAACAGTTTCAAAAATCAAATACGAAGACAACAATTTTTATCTGCTTCATCTACTCGAGAAAACTATACCATAAATGCAAATGGAGCATTCCCCGATACTTTGACATTAAGTGAAGTTAAAAGCATCGGGATGGGTAGTGACGTTGTTGCTTCTTTGGAAATGCTCGATCAAAAAACACGAGATAGCTATTCCGTTGAAATTAGAAGAGAAAACTTGGGTAATAATGTATATCGAGAAATTGATTATTTCATTGGAAAGCGAACTATTGATGTAAAAGTAGGATGGCGCTTATACCAAACATCTTCAGGGATAATTATTGATGAATGGGAACAAAGCAAATCTTACACCTATGAAGCTGAATCTACTGTTAGAACTCGTGCCACCTCTTTACTCAACCTCAATTACAAAAAGGAACTATCCAATCTTGGCGTAACTTTTGGCAGACAATATGCTCAACGTATTTCGCCAACTCAACATTTTATTTCACGAAGTATTTATACCTCTTCTAATGCTTACTTAGAAAATGGAGCCCGAGCTGCATTGCAAGAAAAATGGGACGAAGCAGAGGAAATCTGGTTAGAAGGAACTGTACAGGAGACCAAACGTAAAAAACGAGCCTACCTTTATCATAATCTAGCTATAAATGAAGAACGAAAAGGGGATATCAACAAAGCAAGAGAATATGCTAAATTAGCTGCAAATCAACATCCAGTTGGTGTTAAAACACAAAGTATTGTAGGATTTTGAATTAACCTAAACCTCCAATACCACTTCTATGGCTCGTATCACCAGTGTCTACCAAATCTGTTAAACTCATTCCTAATGCTTTTCTGCTCAATCCTGTGGTTCGGGGATTGAATTGATGTAATCTTCTCATTTGATTTCCTATTATCTCTGAAGTATCTTTTAGTATCGCTACATCGTCAACTTCACCTTTTTCGCTCATTAAAAAACCAAATGTTCGAGCCATACCACAGTTTGCAATAAAATCGGGTACTACAGCCATATTTGCATCGGCATACATGGATATTTCACCCATAAAAATCTCAGGATCTGCAAACGGGACATTAGCTCCACAACTGATCACCTCACACTGACCGTCAATCAATGCTGTAACCTGATCTTTACTAATCAATCGACTAGCCGCACCAGGAATAAATATCTCTGCACCTAAATCCCATATTTGTTGATTGGTTTCTTCATAACTGAGCATATTCTCTGCAACCAACTGGTTCCCATTTCTATTTTTGAATAAGCTAATAATTTCCTCCAAGGTAAATCCCTCTTTATGAATTAAGCCCCCATCCCTATCAATAATCCCAATAATCTTCACTCCATGTTTAGCGAGGTAAAAAGCAGCTGCTGCACTTACATTTCCCCAGCCCTGAATAATGGCTGTTTTGTGGTTCATTGTTCCTCCCCATATTTCATAAAAATGACGTACTCCTTCAGAAACACCCCATCCTGTGATCATATCGGCAATGGTATATTTCATCGTAACATCAGGCGTAAATCGCTCATCAATGATAGGTAACAATACCCCACTTTGTAAACGAGTAATGGCTTGTAATTTATCTACTTTACTGTAGGATTTAAAATACCCTTGCACAACACCTTCTTGTGGGTGGAGCACTCCTAATTCTGCAGTCATAGGAATAACTTCATGGATTTCATCTACGTTTAAATCGCCACCCGTACCATAATAATTTCGGAGCAACGGAGCCACTGCGGCATACCATCGTTTGAGTACTCCTTCTTTTCGAGGATCAGCTGGATCAAAGTTAATACCTGATTTGGCTCCACCTATAGGAGGACCAGCTACCGTAAACTTAATCTCCATTGTTTTTGCTAGGGACTCCACTTCGCGTTTATTTAAGCCTTTTCGCATACGAGTTCCACCACCTGCAGCACCATTACGAAGTGAATTAATTACGATCCACCCTTCGGCTTCAGTTTCTGAGTCCTTCCATTCAAAAACAATCTCAGGTTGCTTGTTTTCAAATTTTTTTAATAAATTTTCCATTATATCAATTTTGAGAAATCTCCATATAAACTCCCAGATACCGAATCTTTTTTGGAGCCTGTATGAGAGGATAATACATTTACTTGATTATTAACACGTAAAACGCCTAGTAAAGCAAAGGCTAACGCTTCTTTAAATTCTACAATTTGTGCTGTTGGTACGATAACCTCTGCGTCGGTATGACTTTGGATGTGATTGATTAATGCTGTATTAAAAGCACCTCCTCCCGTAACATAAATACGCTTACTACTGGCATCCCCATCCGATAATTCCTCAATGCTATTGCATACTTGTACCGCAATATGATCTACTAAGGTCTTCATCTTGTCCTCTTTGGGAGTGTCGTAGCTTCTAACTATTGGCCAAAAATCAGAACTAATCCACTCGCGACCCAATGACTTGGGATGTTCATAGGTGTAATATTCTATATCATTCAACTCAGATAATAGGTCATAATCAATCGATCCAGACTCTGCAATAGCTCCATCTTGGTCAAATTCTTGATCAAACTCTCGAGCTATTCGATTTAAGATGATATTACAAGGAGTGACATCAAAGGCTACTTGTTTTGATGAACAAGAAATATTGGCAAAACCACCTAAGTTAAGACACATATCAAATTCGCCAAACATATGCTGGTCTGCTAGGCCCACCAAGGGTGCACCCTCGCCACCGAGGATGACATCTAATGCTCTAAAATTAGTCACGGTTGGAATTCCTGTAGTTGCATAAATACTATTTCCATCTCCTATCTGAACAGAGATATTGTTCTCAGGCTGATGGAAAACAGTGTGCCCATGCGAGGATACTAAATCGGCTTCCAGATTATAATCTTCCAAAAATTTTTGAATACATTCTCCAATATATTGCCCATAAAAACGATCTGTTTTGTAAAAAACAAGAGAATTTTGGTGCCTTAGTTTTGACAATCTTAGTCGCCATTTTTCCTCATAAGGAACAGTAACGGATGCATTGAAGGTAAAGTCCCATTTGCCCTGTTCATTTTGTTGGAGTGTTACGTGTGCTATATCCAATCCATCCATGGATGTGCCTGACATAACTCCAACTACATTATACTTATTCATACCTGATCTTTTTAATGTTTAATTTAATTTTCGCCTCTAATACTATTCTAGAATCATGAACAAAATTAAGATTAATTACATCAACAATAAAAAAAAGCTACTCATCACGAATAGGATTTGTTGTAATTTTGATTTGAAATGCAAAGACTTACCTTTTTGATTCTATTCAGTTTAATGGTAACTTTTGGTCTGAGTCAAACGAATGATCAACCAAAACTGTCCTGGAAATATGGCATTGCAGGAGGGCTAACTGTCCCAAAATTGAGCGATAATTTTGATCCAACCGTTGGCTGGACAGCCGAAATTTTTGCTGCATATACTAGAAATAATAATACCTTTTATTCTACGATCGGTTCTCGAAACCTGACCTATAAAAACCCAGATCTTTTCACTACTGTTCAAGCTCAAGATCTATTGATGTCTTTTGGGTTGAAATCAAATTTTAGTAAACTAACCCAAACCAATCTTCTTATCGAATACAGTCCCTCATCTATGTGGAGTGCCAAACAAACTTATTTTGGATCAGACAAACAAATACCCAAAACTACTTCTGTACTTTCTGCATACAGCAATGTATTCAGTCAAGCTATATCTGTTGGTTTTGACTTAGAACTCAACCATTTTTCCCATTTGGAACTAAAATATTCGATTCCTATAAAATCTAAAAGTAATCCATATTTTGTCGATGCTATACCCCCACAACTCCGTCTATCGTATGCCATAAATTTTAATCGTTTTGTAACCAAAAAAGACCCAAAAACAATCATGGTAGAATCGTTGACAGCCCTTCAAAATGATACCTTATATATCATCAATAGAGGTTGTCCCTCGGACTTCAGGCCCAAACAATTGGACTCACTATGGAATACCCATTTTACCTTTTCTCCCTATAAAATTATAGAGGACCATGAAATATCTAAAATTCAGCAGTATCCCAATTGTATCCATTTTGCAGTCATTGGGAGCTACTATGCTGCAACCAATGAACCGCTGAGTAGTGGGATATTTTTATTGGATAAAGAACTAAAAAATACGGTTTACCCCTATCCTGTATTCACTAAAATTTATGGTGGAAGATCAACGTGTTTTGAATCGTTAGCGGATGTATCAGCAGGAATAATCACTTTCAATAAACGGCTTATTTCCAAGTTAAGGCGATAATATTCCCTGCTTACTGTAGTATAATTCTACCGTAGATGTATCTTTGACGCATGAAAAAAATTCTTATCGCATCTTTATTTTGCCTACTAATTAGCCAAACCTTTGCTCAACATAACCACACAAAACTCAAAACTCAGATTGATAGTGTATCCTACGCTCTAGGTATGAACATTGCTAGCAGTCTCAAAAGTGGCGGAATTGACACTTTAAATTATACTGTATTTTCTGAAGCATTGAAAGATCTACTTCAATACAATCATGCCAATATGGATGGTCAATTATCCAATACAGTAATTAATAATTATGTTTCTCAAATTAAAGCATTGGAAATGGAAAAATTTACCGCTGAGGGAACAGCATTTTTAGCTGAAAATGCCAAAAAAAAGGGAGTAATTACCTTGCCTAGTGGACTTCAATACAAAGTAATAACTAAAGGTACTGGTGCTATACCTACTGAAAATCAACGAGTAAAAACACACTACCGAGGTACACTCATTAATGGAAAACAATTTGATAGTAGCTACGACCGTGGTGAGCCGGCCACTTTTGGAGTAACACAAGTCATTGCTGGATGGACCGAAGCCCTAAAAATGATGCCTGTAGGTAGTAAATGGGAACTATTCATCCCCTATAATTTGGCCTACGGAGAACGAGCCATGGGTAGTGATATACCCGCTTATTCTACGTTGATTTTCACGATTGAATTGTTAGAGATCGTACCATAGATTTTTATTACACCAATTCCATCAGTTCCGCCACACTAACTACTTGCACATCTTCGGTAAGCGGATAGCCGCGAAAAACGGGTGCTACAATGTAGTTTTTGGGTGTACCCAAATCTTGTTTTGCCGTGGTGAACGACTTAGTTGTTCTTGGCGTGTTACTCAACTTTACTTCTATGCTAATAGCCGGTTTTCCACCTTCGGTTATTACAAAATCCATTTCTGTACCATCCGCAGTTCTGTAAAAGTAAATTTGGCTAGCATCTACTTTGGTAAGTAATTGATTAAGCACAAAGTTTTCGAATGATGCACCCACAATTGGATGTCCAAGTAGCTTGTCATAGGAATTTATATCGAGTAGTGAATGCAATATTCCAGTATCTAAAACATACACAATAGACGATTTTACCAATCGTTTTTTACCGTTGGTATGATAGGGTTTTACCAAGTGAATGAGAAATGCGGCTTCCATAAAATCGAGGTAATGCCGCACCGTAGGTGCTGACAAACCAATGGATTTTGCAATGGTGGAAATATTGAGTAATTGCCCGTTTTGGTAGGCTATAATTTCCCAAAGCCGTCGAAGAGTTACGGGATTGGCATTAAGCCCGAGCATAGGTAAATCTCGCTCCAAATAGCTGCGAACAAAACCACCACGCCAAAGCAGAGCCTGCTCATCGTCATAGGCCAGAAACGAATTGGGAAAACCTCCTCTAAACCATAATTTATCTTGCAAATCAACACCTACTTCCTGCAAAATAAACGGATACATCTGGTGATAAGCTACTCTGCCCGCTAAGCTTTCCGAGCTGTCGCGTATGAGCTCTGGTGATGCCGAACCCAATAAGATAAACCGAGCAGCAACACGGTGTTGGTCTATCAGCGAACGAAGAATGGGAAACAACGCTTTTTCACGTTGTACTTCGTCTAGTATCACGCATTTATCTTGATGTTGTTTTAGGAATAGTTCTGGGTTTTGCAACTGAGCACGATCCGATGGGAGTTCTAAATCCAGGTATATAGCTTCTTTTCCCAGTTGACCAATGAGCTCTTTAGCCAAGGTAGTTTTACCAATTTGGCGAGCACCCACGAGTACCACGGCAGGAAACTGCACGAGTTTACGGGGATAATTTCTAGTTGTTTAAGAAACTATTAAACTTTTATAGTACACTCCTACATCTGTACCTTCGACAACTTTGCCAGCAACAAAACTAATATCCTTAATAAACGCATGAAATTCTTCTACGCCACCCTAAAAACAATATTTCTTCTCCTCAATTAGCTTTTTGGCAATCTTCTTTTTAAGTGCTAGGGTATTGATAATTGGATATTTGGTAAAACGCTTTAGGCCCATGTGCATCATGATGAGCATATCATCTTCCGCAAATTCAGCAAGCAAATGTTTCCCAGACAAATACATCTTTTCCAGTGCATCGTTAACATAGCACTGGGTCATAGCAATCTGATATTCTGAATTTGAGGTCGATTTATCTACTAATTTTTTTGTGCGAAGTATTATACTTTCTGCCGTAAAAACATGAATAAGCATATCGGCTAGATTCATTAATATTTCTTGTTTTTTCTCCAATTCAAGCATATATTTTTTGGCAGCAGCTCCCGCCAACATAAGTATGGCCTTTTTAGCTTGATTAACTGATTTATGCTCTTGGTATAAAACAACCGAATCATCAGCATCCTCAAAATCTGGAATTTCCATCAATTCTTCTTGTATTTTCATGGCAGGTCCCATTAAGTCAATTTCACCTTTCATGGCTTTTTTAAGAATTTGACCAACCGAAAGCATCCGATTGATCTCATTGGTTCCTTCAAAAATGCGATTGATTCGAGCATCCCTATACATGCTTGCAACAGGATAATCCTCAGAATATCCCGTACCTCCGAATATTTGAACAGCCTCATCAACTACATAATCTAATGATTCCGATCCTAAAACTTTTAGTAAGGCACACTCAACACTATAGGCTTCGGCTGCTAAAAGCTTGGCTTCTACCTTTGACTTTCCTTCAGACATCAAAGCTTCTATTTTATCTTGAATTAATCCTGAAACCCGATAGGTGGCACTTTCAGTTGCATAGGTATAAATGGCCATTTGAGCTATTTTTTGCTGGATAGCTCCAAAACTACTGATAGGTACGCCAAACTGTACCCGCTCATTGGCGTAATGTGTTGCAATATCAATACTTTTTTTACATGCACCCATTACCATAGCACACAATTTAAATCTCCCAATATTGAGTACATTGAATGCTATTTTATGCCCTTTTCCAACTTCACCCAGTAAATTTTCTTTGGGAACTTTTACATTCTCCAAGAACACTTGGCAGGTACTACTTCCTTTGATTCCTAATTTAACTTCCTCCTTTCCGATGGTTAATCCAGGCGTTCCTTTTTCAACAATAAATGCGGTGAACTTATCCCCATCTACTTGTGCGAAAACCGTAAAAATATCAGCAAAACCTCCGTTGGTAATCCACATTTTCCCACCGTTCAATACCCATTCGTCACCAGATAAAACTGCTTTCGTTTTGGCAGAAAGAGCATCACTACCACTATCGGGTTCTGTCAGACAATACGCTGCTTTTAGAGATCCGTTGCCTAAACCCGGAAGGTACTTTTTCTTTTGATCTTCTGTTCCATAATAGAGAAAAGGAAGCGTTCCTATTCCCGTATGTGCTGCTACAGCCACGCTAAAACTCTGACTTGTACCCAAATCCTCACTTAAGAAAGTTTCAGTGTTGAAATCAACAGCCATCCCTCCATATTCTTCAGGAAGTGCTGCAGAAAGCATTCCTAATTTTCCTGCCTCAACCATGAGTTTAGGAATTAAATCTGGGTTTTCAGATTGTTTATCGATTTTTTCTCGAAGTGGATGAACTTCCCGATCTAAAAAATCCATCGTCATGGACCGAAACATGGCCTGTTCCTCATTAATTTCTTCAGGAATATACGTGTATTTGGATTCCTGTTCTTTGATTAGGAATTCACCGCCTTGTAAGTTTTTGTTTATTGTAGTCATGCTATGTGTTTTATCGTTTTTAATATCTAATTTCTATTACAATCGTTCCAAGATTGCTGCTATTCCTTGGCCTCCTCCTATACACGCTGTTACCATGCCATATTTTTGGTTTCTAATTTTCATCTCTTCCATAATTTGAATGGTTAACTTAGCTCCAGTACATCCCAATGGATGCCCTAAACTAATAGCGCCTCCATTCACATTGACCAGATCTGGATTTATTTCTAACCCTCTCAAAACCGCAAGACTTTGAGATGCAAATGCCTCATTCAATTCGATTTGATCGATATCATTTAATGTTAATTGTGCTTTTTCTAATGCCCTAGGAATGGCAACCATTGGACCAATACCCATATACCTGGGGTGCACTCCAACCGAAACACAACTTAACAAACGCGCTTGAGGTTCTAGGTTGAGTTGTTTGACTAGTTTTTCACTCATAATGAGAACAAAAGCAGCCCCATCACTCGTTTGAGAGCTATTTCCTGCTGTCACTGTGCCGCCATTTTTAAAAGCTGGTTTTAACTTCCCCAATGCTTCTATGCTCGTATCTATTCTTGGTCCTTCATCAGAATTAACGGTATAGGATGATGTAACGCGTTTTTGGGTAGATGCATCAAAATCTACTTTTTCTACCTCGAAGGGCACAATTTGATTTTTGAATTTACCATTTTTTATGGCTTGTACTGCCTTTTGATGTGATTGATACGAGAATTCGTCTTGATCCTCTCTGGATATTTTATATTTTACGGCAACTTCTTCGGCTGTGAGTCCCATGCCTAAAAAGTAATCTCCATGGTCTTTGGCTATGTGATAATTGGGGACGGTTTTATATCCTGCTGTTGGAACCAAGCTCATACTTTCTGTTCCACCAGCGATAATACAATCTGCTAAACCGGCCTTAATTTTAGCAACAGCCATGGATATGGTTTCAATTCCACTACCACAATATCTATTAACTGTTACTCCGGGAATTTCCATGGGTAAATTACTTCGCATAGCAATCCATCGGGCCATTTGCAATCCTTGCTCTGCTTCTGGTACAGCGTTACCCACAATTAAATCCTCTACTAATGCTGGATCAAAGCCGGGTGTATTTTCAATCAAATAGTCAATTACAGCTGCTCCAAAGTCTACAGGAGAAGTGAAACTGAATCCTCCTCGTTTCGCTTTAGTAACTGCCGTTCGGTATCCGTTTATGATATATGCTTCACTCATTTTTTTTATTTTTAGATTTTAAAAGTCAGACATTATCCCTTATTGGGTTGTTGTCCAAAATCCGTTGTTTAGTTTCTTAATGGTTTTCCTGTCTTTAAAATATGTTGTATTCGTTCTAGTGTCTTTCGTTCTCCTAAGAGACTTAAAAATGCTTCTCTTTCCAAGTTAAGTAGATATTGTTCTGTTACTTTAGTGGGTTGAGTCAGGTCACCTCCAGCCATCACAAAGGCTAATTTTCGTGCAATCAATTGATCATGCTCACTGGCATAATTACTTATTCCAAAAGCCTCAATTCCCGAGTAGAAAGCCCCTAAGGCTGTTCTACCTAATACCAAAATATCATCTCGTTGAGGCTTTTGAACATATCCGTAATGTGCCAATTCCAAGACTTTACGTTTCGCTTCGGCAAGGAGTCTTTGTGCATTAACCACTACCTCGTCTTTATCTGCATGCATAACCCCAATATCAAAAGCTTCATGGGCCGATGTAGCTACTTTTGCAGTGGCAATGGTTGTAAATCTGTTTTGAAGCGTGGGCAATTGAGGATCAATATCTGAAAAACTATCACTGGTTCTTACCACAAATTCTTTTGTACCCCCACCGCCAGGTATGAGTCCAGCACCAGCTTCCACTAATCCAATATAGGTTTCAGCTGCAGCAATCGCTGAATCGGCGTGTAATGTCATTTCACAACCTCCGCCCAGGGTTAATCCGTGAGGAGCCACAACCACAGGAATACTGCTGTATCTTAGACGCATAACGGTGTTTTGAAAATATTTAATGGCCATGTTTAGCTCATCAAACTCCTGCTCTATGGCCAACATAAGCATCATCGCTAAGTTAGCTCCAGCTGAGAAGTTGGGTGCATCATTGCCAATTACCAAACCGTGCCAACCCTCCTGTTCTGCAATCGCTACGGAACGATTAATGGCTGCTAGCGTTCCACTTCCAATTGCATTCATTTTTGAATGAAATTCTAAACACAAAACACCATCGCCAATATCATGAAGTGTAGCCTCCTTATTCGAATAAACTGGGGATTGTGTTCTAAAATTATCTAAAACAACTAATGATTCCGTACCGGGAATAATTTCATATGTTTCTGAAGAAACATTATAAAATTTACGTTGGTTACCTTCTATTTTATAAAATCGGGTATAGCCTTTTTCTTGAAAATTTTTAACCCAGGTGGGTACTGGTAATTGCGCTTTTTCAATAGCCGCTAATACCGTTTGAAATCCCAGTAAATCCCAAGTTTCAAAAGGTCCAAATTCCCACCCAAATCCGGCTTTCAATGCATCATCAATTTGATAGATTTCATCTGCTATTTCGGGAATTCTATTGGCAGCATATGCGGAAATCGAAACGGTGATGTCCTTAAAAAAGTGGGCTATTTTGTCATTCCCATCGTAAAGGGTTTGAATACTTTTAATGGTACCACTTCTTTTTTTAGCCTGGCCAATACTATCAAATCGAGACTTCTTCAATGGTTGATAGGTAAATGTAGCTAAATTCAACTGTTCAATAACTCGATTGCCTTCTTTGTCTTTTGATTTTTTATAAAATCCCTGACCAGTCTTATCCCCAAGCCAATTAGAGTCAAGCATTTTTTGTAAAAAAGGAGGAATTGCAAACCAATCTCGCATTGAATCTTCCACACAATACTGTTCTACACCAGAGGCCACTTTGACTAGCGTATCCAATCCCACAAGGTCCGAAGTTCGAAATGTAGCTGACTTGGGTCTCCCCGAAACGGGACCTGTAGCCAAATCTACTTCTTCTACCGTCAATCCATAATTCTGCATATGCTTAAAAATAGCCATGATGCTAAATACCCCAATTCTATTGGCGATAAAAGCAGGAGTATCCTTAGCCTTGACGGTAGTTTTTCCTAAATATAAATCGCCATAATTTAAAAAGAAATCAATCACTTCTGACTTCGTTTTAGAAGATGGAATAATTTCTAGAAGTTTAAGATAACGAGGAGGGTTAAAAAAGTGAGTGCCACAAAAATGGGCTGCAAAATCGTCACTTCTGCCTGCCAGCATCATTTCGATCGGGATACCAGAGGTATTTGAAGTAATTAAACTGCCAGGTTTTCGATAGGTTTCCACTTGGTCAAAAAGTGATTTTTTAATATCTAATCGTTCAACGACTACCTCAATGATCCAATCGCATGAACCAATACGATGAAGATCATCTTCTAAATTTCCTGTTTTTATTCTGTTTGCAAAATTCTGGCTGTATATGGGGCTAGGATTGCTTTTTAAAGCTGATTTTAAAGCATTATTAACAAGCGTATCGCGTTCTCTTTTTTGCTGTTTGGTTGTTTCAGTTAAATCAGGGGTTACGATGTCTAAAAGTAAAACATCAAGCCCAATATTGGCAAAGTGACATGCTATTCTACTGCCCATAATGCCAGAACCCAAGACCGCTACTTTTTTTATTTTCCTAGTCATATTTTATGGTTTTAATTTCAATTTTTCTAATTCTTTGTACTCATTTAAAACTCGTGTACTGGTGCGTTTTAAATATCCTACATCACCCAATAATTTCATCATAATTACGGAACCTTCCAATTCGGCGACTACCCGTTCAGCTTGCATTAGAGCTTCTTCCCGGCCAAGTACATGCAGATATAAATCTTGTAACGAACCGATCCAATCTCTAAAAAATTCTTTAATTACAGCTAAAAATTCGGGATTTGTGTTCATCGTCTCCAAGCCTATATTTACAAAAAAATCTCCAGTCTCTTCAAAGGTAAAAATTTCTTCAGCTCTTACCGCTAATTCTCGCAATCGTTCATAGGGGGGCAGTTGCTCATCATAACTTTTAGCAAAAACTTTTGCTACATAATGTTCTTTCAATGCAATTAACACCTCCAGCATTAACGATTTCTTGCTGTCAAAATAATGATAGATACTTCCTTTTAAAAGACCATTTGCTGCAGCTAGATCATTTACTGAAGTGCCGTGATAGCCTCTTGATTTAAAAACAGATAAGGAGTTTTTCAGCAAAGTTTTTCGGTCTAGTTTTGGTTTGGCCATAATGTGCGGTGTGTTCAAATATAATACCATTATTTTTATTAAACAAACGGTTGGTAGTTAATATTTGGTGCCGTCATGTATGCTGTAAAATTCTAAATCAATCGAGCACCTTTTTCTACCAACAAAATCTTACTTTTGCATAAAATTAAACAACTCCAAATATTATGGCCTATTTTTTTACGTCCGAATCTGTATCTGAAGGACATCCTGATAAAGTTGCTGATCAAATTTCTGATGCACTTATTGACCATTTTTTAGCTTTTGATTCTTCCAGCAAGGTAGCTTGTGAAACTTTGGTAACTACCGGTCAAGTAGTTTTAGCTGGAGAAGTTAAATCTACTACCTATTTGGATGTACAAAAAATAGCTCGTGAAACCATTAATAAAATTGGGTATACGAAAGGTGAATATATGTTTGATGGTAATTCATGCGGTGTTTTGAGTGCCATTCATGAACAATCTCCTGATATAAACCAAGGTGTAGAACGAGCCAATTTGGAAGAGCAAGGCGCTGGTGATCAAGGTATGATGTTTGGATATGCAACGAACGAAACGGAAAGTTTCATGCCACTTCCACTGGAGTTAAGCCACCTTTTGCTTAAGGAGTTAGCTAACCTTCGCAGAGAAAATGACGCTATAACTTATTTAAGACCCGATAGTAAATCACAGGTAACCATTAAATATGATGATAATAATAAACCCATTGCCATCGATGCTATAGTTATTTCAACACAACACGACGATTTTGATTCTGAAGCAGCCATGCTTGCTAAAATAAAATCCGATGTGATTCATATTTTAGTACCGCGTGTTAAAAAATTATTGCCTGCCGAAACGCAAGCCTTGTTTACGGAAGATATTACTTATCACGTCAACCCTACCGGTATTTTTGTAATTGGCGGACCTCATGGCGATACAGGCCTTACCGGACGTAAAATTATTGTAGACACCTACGGAGGAAAAGGGGCTCACGGTGGAGGGGCTTTTTCTGGTAAAGATCCGAGTAAAGTAGATAGAAGTGCCGCTTATGCAACCCGTCACGTAGCAAAAAATTTGGTGGCAGCGGGTATAGCAGATGAAGTTCTAGTACAAGTAGCATATGCCATCGGTGTTGCTCAACCCATGGGTTTGTATGTAAACACGTATGGCACTTCTAAAATAGATATGACCGATGGGAAAATTGCCGACTTACTCATGCAAATGCCTGAATTTGATATGCGTCCATATTTTATCGAAAAACGCTTTAATTTAAGAACACCTATATATAGTGAAACCGCTGCTTATGGACACATGGGAAGAACTACAGAAATGGTAACTAAAACCTTTACCGATGGTGGTGGCAATACCATCTCTACGGATGTTAAACTATTTCCTTGGGAAGAATTAAATGGGGTAGATGCACTCAAAAAAGTATTTAACTTGTAATAAGAAAATCAACTTTTCACTACAGATTGCAGTCTATATCCGATGAATGTTTAAACGGATTAGACAAATAACTATAATTTTGACAGTAAACATTAAATAAAATGTGTGGAATAGTAGCATATTATGGGCCCAATGAAGCCTACGACTTTTTAATCAAAGGACTCCGTAGACTGGAATATAGGGGTTACGATAGTGCGGGAATAGCATTACTCAACGATGATCTAAGAATTTATAAAAACAAAGGAAAAGTATCCGAATTGGAAGCTATTGCTCAAGGAAACAACCTTCACGGCAATCGAGGGATTGGACATACTCGATGGGCTACGCACGGAGAACCTAATACCATAAATGCCCATCCTCATCTATCACAAAGTGGTGATATTGCTTTAATTCACAATGGAATCATTGAAAATTATGCCACTATGAAAAAAGTACTTGTTCAACGTGGACATGTATTTAAAAGTGATACCGATACAGAAGTACTCACACATCTCATCGAAGAAATTCAAGAAAAAGAAAAAGTAAATTTACTCGAAGCGGTAAGGCTAGCCCTTAATGAAGTAGTCGGGGCTTATGCAATTGTTATTTTAAGTAAGAATGACCCCAATACATTAATTGCTGCTCGAAAAGGAAGTCCTCTGGTTGTGGGAATTGGCAAGGAACCTGGCGAATATTTTTTAGCAAGTGACGCCACACCCATTATTGAATATACCAATCGTGTTTCATACATCAACGACAATGAGATTGTATCCATCCAGGATGGGGAAATGACGGTCAAAACCATTGACAATGTTGCTATATCGCCCTTTATACAAGAATTACAACTCAGTATAGATTCCCTTGAAAAGGGAGGATATGAGCATTTTATGCTGAAAGAAATTTTTGAACAACCCAAGAGTATTTATGACTCCATGCGAGGGCGATTCAATGTAGACAACCTCACTTTCAGTATGCGAAGTTTGGTGGAATATTCCAGCAAAATAAAAAACCTAGACCGCATTGTTATCATTGCATGCGGTACATCATGGCATGCTGGTTTGGTTGGAGAATACCTCATTGAAGAGTTTGGAAGAATACCTGTAGAAGTAGAATATGCCTCTGAATTTCGATACCGAAATCCCATCATTACAGAAGATGATTTGGTCATCGCTATTTCGCAAAGTGGGGAGACCGCCGATACCTTAGCTGCCATTGAAATGGCTAAAGAAAAAGGGGCAACCATCTACGGTATATGCAATGTTGTCGGGAGTAGCATCCCACGTGTAACTCATGCGGGAGCTTACACCCATGCTGGTCCAGAAATTGGAGTCGCCTCCACCAAAGCGTTTACCGCTCAAGTAACCGTGCTGACTTTACTTGCATTGGGTATTGCAGAAATACGTGGTAAAATTACACATGAAAGATTACGAGAAATGTTTACCGAACTGAGTACTGTACCTAAAAAAGTAGCCGCTCTGCTTGAAAGTTGTCATGAAAAATGCAAAGAAATCGCAGCCATCTATAAAGATGCTCCTAACTGCTTATATTTGGGTAGAGGATATAATTTCCCAGTTGCATTAGAAGGTGCACTAAAACTTAAAGAAATTTCCTACATCCATGCCGAGGGTTATCCTGCTGCTGAGATGAAACATGGGCCCATTGCTTTAATTGATGAAGCAATGCCTGTAGTAGTGATAGCAACCAAGCGAAATTATTACGAAAAAGTCCTTTCCAATATTCAAGAAGTAAAAGCTCGTAAAGGTAAAATTATAGCTATCGTTACCGAAGGAGATGAAAAGGTAGCTGAAATAGCCGATAATTTTATTGAAATACCCGATACCGAGGATTGTCTTACGCCCATCCTAGCTACTATTCCGTTGCAGTTGCTCTCCTATTACATTGCTGTGATGCGGGGTTGCAATGTCGATCAGCCTAGAAATTTAGCGAAGTCGGTGACTGTCGAATAGTTATAAAAGGTAGTTTCAGACTCCTTCTTTTTACTTATTTGATTCTTAAATTTTCGTAAATTTATTCCATCTATATTAAGAATATTTTTACCTCCTTTTATCTTGTAAATATCCTTATTAATCAATTCACCTTTATCTTTTACAAGATTTAATATAAAGTGAATTTGTATGTTGTGTGTGTTATTATTTTTATCCCAACTAACATCTATTTTATCTATATACTCAGTTATAAATTTTCTCTTATCCTCAAACTTTTTATACTTACATATTTTATTGAAATGTAACTTAAAACTATCAAACCAATCTTCCCAAACATTATCATTCAACCATAAATCATTTTGTATTTCAAACTGACTAATTTCATCTTGAATTTTTAATAATTCTTCTTCAACCCCCAATTTTATTCTCTCAAACATTTTATCACTAATTTTTAGTGTAATGTTTTTAATTGTGTTCTCTTCTAACCTCTCATTAATCTTAACAATTCTCTTCTCCCTACTTTTAATTTTTGTCTTATTTTGATTGATTAGTTTTTTAATTGATTCACCATCTAAATGTTTAGGTAAATTAGTTTTTCTATATGTCTCTTTTACTAATTCACTATTCTTAAATACATCTAATACTTGAATCCAAATTAATTCTTCTAATCCCTCTCTGTTAACTGATTTTTTCTCATTACACTTTATCCAATCACTATTTCTTGAATTTTCTTCGTTACTAATACACTGATAGATGTTTATATTATTTGATTGATTGAATTTACCTCTCATAATTTTACCACAACCCCCACATATTAATTTATCTTTTAATAAAAATTCATGTTTATTACTTTTAGTTTTTCTTCTATTATTTGATAATATTTTTTGAGTTTGATTAAATAAATCTTGATCTATAATTGATTGACATTTAAAAATATGTCTATGTAACATTCCTTTACTCTCACAATATTCTTTACTCTTACCTTTAATACCCTTTACCTCATATTTCTTATATCCAACATACATTGTATTTGAAAGAATCATTCTAATACTACTAGTATTCCAATTACTATTCCCTCTCCCAGTTTTTACTCCAATTTTCATCAATCTCTCTCTTATCTTATAAATTGATAAACCCTGATTATACCACTCAAATATTTTTTTTACCCATTTACTATTTTCTTCATCTTCTATTAATCCACCATTTCCATCATTCTTAAATCCTATATTAATATTTCCACCCCACCATTTATTATCATCTAAATTTCTTCTTTTTCCCATTAACCCTTTCTCAAATCTCATCGTATTTTCAAACTCGTTGAATGATGATAAAATTGAAAACATTAATTTATCCTGTTTACTATCAAAGTTATATTGACTATTATCAACATATAATTCAATTCCATATTTGAATAGTTTTTGTTTTAAAACCATACTACTATCCTCATTTCTACTTAATCTACTTAAATCAAATACCCAGAAATTTTTAATTATTCCTTCTTCCCACTTATTTACAATAATTGATAATAATTCTCTTCTCACAACTTCTCCTATACCGTCATTTAAATCATCTCCACTTTTACCTTCCTCCCTCCAATCAATGATATAATTAAACTCATTACTATGATATTTTTCACAATACTCAATTCCCTTTTCACTTTGATTTTGTAAAGAAGTATTATCAATTTGACTAACTGTACTTACTCGACAATACACATTAAATGATTTTAATAAAATCTTGTCATTTAATTTCTCATTATAGTCTTCCTTATTCCTTATAACAATTACTTCCATTTAAAACCTCTTAATTTATTCGTGTTTACCTCAAACACTGATTATAATTTTATATTCTAATATTAACAAAACAATAATTATGAATGAATCAAAATCAAATCCAGAATTACTTCGATTTACTACCCTTATTAATCCTGAAACATTATCTCACATTAAACTTATTTCCTATTTCACAAATCAAAAACTTTACGAAGTAGTTGATAAAAGTTTTAAAGACTATGTTTCACATTTTGAAATTCAAAATAAAACCTCAATCACTTCTATTATCAATTTTCAACAACAATTTAATAAAGAAGATATTAAAAATAATCTTCCTCAAAAAGAGGATGATACTAAAAATGAAGATAAAGATATTAAAAAATAAAACCAACCTTTTTAAAACATTTCATATAACAAACTAAATATAATTATTTAGATAAAAAAAGGTAGTCATATTTTGACTACCTCTTTTATTCTATAACTTTAAAATATTCGATTTAACACATTCAAAATCTTAAATCACATACTATATCGACTAATACTAAGTAATTAATTATAACACATTAAAATACGTTTAAAACACAATACTCTATAACACTAAATCACCTTCAAAATCAAGACTACTATATCCTATCTCTTTTTTAATGAAATCTCTTAAAAATTCTTTAATATGTTTCGAGATTAATTCATCCACTAATTCACTTAATATTTCATCATTATATGGATCCATTAAATTTATAATATTATCACTTTTAGATTTCTTTGACTTATCTACTAAATCTCTTAAATCCATATTAAATCTTACCTTTTTTATCATAATATATATGTTTTTGAATGTTGTTTTTGTTTATCCTTAAATTCCTAAACTATTATTAACTTCATCTTTATCAAACCTTACCATTTTACCTAGTTTTATATATTTAATTCTACCATCTTTCATAAAATTATCTACACTCCCAATACTACATTTTAAGTATTCACATAAATCTTTTTTAGTTAATAATACTCTCTCATTTTTTATCATATTCATTTATTGTTTTTAACATTCTTATTACCAATTTTTTCATTTCTAAATCAAATTCCATATTCAATATTTTATCATAAAATAAATCCTCAAATTCATGTTTTGATATAGTTTTAAAATTATACCCATTCCCACTATCTGTCTTTTTTAAAACCACACTTATAAAAACAATCATTAAGACTTCTAATCTCTCTTTTTCCTTTACTAGATTTAAATTATCTAACCAATCTATATATCTCATATATACTTATATACTTTATCTATTTTAAAATTTTGTGTTTGATATGATTTTATATCTAAATCCTTTTTATCACATATACCCTATATATTGACATCAACGATTATGGTATATTATAATATATGTACTATATATGTTTGACACACATTATATATATTATTGACTACCACACACATTCTAATATACATATACACTATTCTATTAAAACACACATCTTACTCAAAAACATCTTCTTGATTTTTATCAATACACACAACACAAACTAACTGTATTACACATATTGTATGTATGTTTTTCACATACTATTATTCCTAAAAATTTGACATAAAAAAATGAGTTAATAATTAATATTAACCCATTTCACAATTAGTGAGTATAACTCACATATTATCTTTAATAACCTGGATAAGCAAAAAGATAACTAATAAAATTCCATAATCTCAATCCAAATAACCACATACCACCAAGAAAAATATCAATACTATCTCCAATAATTTTTTTTATAATCTAATTAAACAATACCCAATTCTTTTCTTAATCTCTTAATACATTCCTCAAATATTACTTTATTTAATTTATTCATATTATAATTAATTTCATCTTCACTTATATCTTCATTCTCCACATCATAATACTTTTCTAACTCAAAAGTTTCAATTATCCATTGTTCAAAAGTTTCAAAATCTCCCCTTAGAAACCCAATTCTATTATCAATTTTTCCATTTCTAAAACTTTCTTCAATTTCTATTACCTTTTTATTTAAATCCATAATTATTATTTTTAATATTTTATATAGCAATATAATAATAGTGAGTATTACTCACATATTATATCATAATTATACTTAATTCATTTTCAAAACTCCATTATTTAAAACACTTCTTACACTACTACTATACCACTTATTACCATTTTTACTCTTAATACCTTTCTTATTTAAATACTTACTTATCACATTATAACTCCAACCATTATTTCTATAAAATTCTATATCCTCTAAAACTTTATATTCAACTTCATCTACAACCAATTTATCATCAATCCTTTTCCATCCATAACATATTTTTCCAGTATAAACTTCCATTTTATCTTTCTTAAATTGTTTAACATCTCTAATTCTTTCACTTAAAATATCAACCTCAAACTCATTTACTGAACCTAGTATATTCATCATTAATTTCCCCATTACTCCCTTATTACCAAAATTCTCTTTGATACTTAAAAATTCAATATTCTTTCTCTCTAACTCATTCACCCAACTTATTACATCAACCAATTTTCTACCTAACCTACTCAAACTATAAACCAACACAACATTAATTTTTGATTCATTAATTTGTTTCATCATTTTATTTAATCCATCCCTACTTTTCTTTAATCCACTAACACCCTCATCCTTATAAATATCAACCAATTCATAATCATAATCCTGACAATATTTTTTTATGAACTTAATTTGATTTCTTATACTATTATCCTTTTCTACTTGATTTTCACTACTTACTCGAACATATCCAATAACTCTATTCATAATATTAAATTTTATACCACAACCTCCATTATGGTATAAACATAATATTCATCTTACCCATTTCCACAAAAAAAAAGTACCACATAATGATACTTCCTTCTCTTTAACAATCAATTGTGTGATTTATATATTAGTTTACTGTTTTCATAAATAGATTTTAATTGTCCATTTTCAAACCATTCTT
>Ga0115570_10000593_pt1 | contig 30198 bp, 26 predicted proteins | sample COGITO_mtgs_1205_3_FD_87294 | JGI IMG/M metagenome (GOLD analysis project Ga0115570, IMG submission 87294) | Pelagic marine microbial communities from North Sea - COGITO_mtgs_120524 | ecosystem: Environmental > Aquatic > Marine > Epipelagic | place: Germany:Helgoland, sampling site Kabeltonne... | reverse complement strand
TCGGAAACAGCTTCTACTACATCCTCGACAACGTCTTTGGCAGCATCAACAGCGTCTTCTGCGACATCGGAAACAGCTTCTACTACATCCTCGACAACGTCTTTGGCAGCATCAACAGCGTCTACAGCAGCCACTTCTTCTGCTGGAACTTCTTCTGCTGGGGCTTCTGCTACCTCAGCTTCGGCTTGCGCAGCAAGTTCAGCTACTTTCTTAGCATCAAGCAATTCTTTCTTTTTAACTCTTTTGTCTTTTTTGGCATCTAGCTTAGCCAGAAGATCTTCAGGAGATAGGCGAGCATCTTTTGCAAGCTCAGAAACTTTATCAGAAGCTTGTGCGCCCTGAGTTAGCCAATGGTCAAAACGTTCGATATTAAATCTTAATCTTTCTTCGGATCCTTTCGCTGATGGATTAAAGAAGCCTAAGCGTTCTATATATCCGCCGTCTCTTGGTCTTCTGGAATCAGCAACCGTTATAAAGTAATAAGGGTTTTTTTTGGCTCCGCTCTTTGCAAGTCTAACTACTACCATATTATAAATTTAGTTTTGTATTAATAAAAAAGTCTGTATTTTAGGTTAACCTTGATAAATTTGATAGTGTTAATATATAAAGAATACAAAAAAAAATATTACCGTGTCATTCATCATCACAACATTAATTGCTCTTCTAGCATATTTCATAACCAGGCTAATCTTTAGATCTTCCAAGCAACTCTTTGCAGGTCTAATTTTGACCTTTGCAGTGATCTCAATCTTGATGGCCGCATCACATGGATTAACCATTCTTGCGATTCATATCTCTGTAACAAGCTTTAGTGTAGCGATACTTGCGATTACTTTTGTTGAGACCACTCTGCTTGAAAGGCATATTACAAAGATTAAAAAAGGTGAGATCGGAACTGCCGCCAAATCAATTGAGAGAGAATACAGTGAAATATTTAAGCTTGTTGGCATAGGCTTAGGATTTATTCTGTTATCTTCACTGTCTGGAATATTTATTGGTAGCAACATTTCATTAGAGCTCATGCTTAAGATTATGTTTACTCTTTTCTCTTTAATCGTTTATTTGGTTACCTTTTTAGGCATTAAGTATGCAAACCTCAAGGTTAAGTTTGCGGTTAGAGGTATAATGTTATCTTTTGCAATGATTATTTTAGCCTACTCAGTAAACTCTATTTTTTTAATTAACTACCTTTCTTAACAATTCCTTGGGAACCAATTCAATATCTTTTTTGCTAACAGCGCTGATTGTCCTGTTAATTTTTTCTGCTTTTTCATCTGGCTCAGAGACCGGCATGATGGCTTCAAATAAGATAAAACTAAGAAATTTAGCCAAGCAATCTAAAGGCTCTAAAAGGGCTTTAAAACTGCTAGAGCGGCCAGATATCTTGCTTGCTTCAATACTTGTTGGGAATAATTTTGCAAATATTCTAGCTTCTGCCTTAGTAACAATCCTGATGATTGATTACTTTGATGGCAATGTTTTACTTGGCTCTATCATCCTTACTTTAGTAATTCTTATTTTCTCTGAGATAACACCTAAAACTATAGCTAGCGTTCATCCTGAGATTTTTGCGACTAAGTCTTCTTGGATACTCAAAAAACTTGTATGGATTTTTAGACCGTTGGTTTGGCTCACAAACCTAATTAGCTCAAGACTATTAAATGCCTTAAATGTTGACCCCATGGAATCAGTCTCAAATGATAATTTGAACTCTGATGAATTACGGACCTTGCTAGCTGAGCATGGTGAGCTTATTCCAAGCCAATCTCGTGAAATGTTATCTTCGATTCTTGGCATGGAAGAGCTGACAGTAGAGGATATTATGACGCCTCATGCAGAAATTATAGGCATTGATTTGAATGGCAGCATTGAGAGCGCTCAAGATATTATTGCTTCCTCATATTACAGCAGACTACCGGTTTTCTATGACTCTATCGATAGCATCACAGGCATGCTTCATCTTAAGGACTCCCATCAATTTATAGAAGCCATAGAGAGCAAGGCTGATGTTCAGAGCATTCTTTTAGAAGCAACCTTTATCTCTCAAAGCACGACTCTATCCAGGCAATTAAATCAATTTCAAAAACAAGATAATAACTTAGGTCTTGTGGTTGATGAGTATGGGGAAATTCAAGGACTTCTTACCATGGAGGATATATTTAATGAAATTGTTGGGAAGTTTGGGGCTGCCAAAGATGACTTAGAGAAAGAGTTTGCGCAAAGAAAAGATGGGTCAGTTATTGCAGATGGCAATTCTAAGATTCGAGATTTGAATAATCATGTGGGCTGGGATTTAGATGAAGATGGTTCCAAAACCATCAATGGAGCAATTATTGATCACCTAGATCAAATTCCTCAAGAGAACCTATGCTTAGAATTAGGCGGCTACAGAATAGAAGTGCTTCATATAGAAGAAAATTTTATTACTAAGGTGAAGATTAATAAAAAAGGGAGCTGATGCTCCCTTTAAAATTAGTATAGAAAGCCAGTTAATTAAAAATAATGAACTAGAGCTCCAAATACTAATGTCAGCACAATGCCTGAATGGATAACAGCTTTTACAGACGCTATGGCCGGATTCATCTTCCCAACCAAAGCATTAACCTCAATTGCAAGGATGAAGACTAGTCCAATCCATAGGCCCATTAAACTCGATTCAGCAATAAGTGGTAAGCCTCCACCATGAGCTGAGTAGACCATTAAATAAAGCATAGGGATTGAGAGTAAAGTATTAGTTCTAGATGCAAGACCGGCCTTAGCTCCAGCGTCAGCTGCGTCTGGTGCACCTGCGATAACTTTCTTCTGGTTTGGCCAGATAATAAACCAAACATTTGCGGCCATAATAGTTCCCATTAATGCACCCAGCAATATCCCTATATTTACAGTAATGCTAAGAAAATACAGTAGATAAAAGCCTGTTAAAAAGGTAAATGCTGCGGCCCATCTGAAATACCATAAGGCGTTGGGCACTAACTTTTGAACAACATCAGCTTTCGCTGAAGCCTCAGACTCTTTAAAGTACTCAGTTTGAACAAAGTTAAAATAGTAGAGTAGTCCAATCCATAAAATACCAAAAAAGATGTGAGCAAATCGAATAAGAACTGTTCCTAAATATGCTTCCATGAGTAAACTCCTAAAAAATTAAATACTGAATTACTAAATTATATATCTTGCAAAAAAAAACGGGGAATATTCCCCGTTTTTTTAAACTGATACAGTTTTTACATCATGCCAGGCATTCCACCCATTCCACCCATGCCACCCATATCAGGCATAGCAGGAGCTCCACCTTCCTTTGCAGGCATGTCTGTAACCATAGCTTCTGTTGTAATCATCATTCCAGCAACGGAACCTGCTGCCTGAAGCGCTGTTCTTGTAACCTTAGCAGGATCAAGAATTCCCATTGCAATCATGTCGCCGTATTCGCCATTTGCTGCATTAAAGCCAAAAGAGCCTTCGCCCTCTCTAATTTTTGCAACTATAACCGAGGCTTCTTCACCAGCATTGGTAACTATCTGTCTCAAAGGAGCTTCAAATGCTTTTCGAACAATATTGATGCCAACATTTTGATCATCGTTATCACCTTTAAGTTTTACAAGAGAGTCTAGCGCTCTAATCAAAGCAACTCCACCACCAGGCACGATGCCTTCTTTTACAGCAGCTCTTGTTGAATGCAAGGCATCTTCTACTCTTGCTTTTTTCTCTTTCATTTCAATCTCTGAACCCGCGCCAACTTTAATCACAGCAACGCCGCCAGCAAGCTTGGCTACACGTTCTTGAAGTTTTTCACGATCATAGTCTGAAGAAGTATCCTCAATCTGAGCTCTAATTTGATTCACTCGGGCTTGAATAGATTTTTGATCGCCTGCACCATCAACAATAGTAGTGTTATCTTTATTTAAGGTAACTTTTTTTGCTGTGCCTAGATCTTCAACTGTAGCACCCTCAAGTGATAAGCCTACCTCTTCAGAAATAACAGTACCGCCAGTTAAGATAGCAATATCCTCTAGCATAGCTTTTCTTCTATCGCCGAAGCCAGGAGCCTTACAAGCAGCTGCTTTTACAGTACCTCTAAGATTATTCACCACAAGGGTAGCAAGAGCCTCTCCTTCGATATCTTCCGCAATAATTAGAAGTGGTCTTCCAGCTTTGGCAACAGCTTCTAATAATGGCAGCATATCTCTAATGTTAGAGATTTTTTTATCATGCAAAAGGATAAATGGATTATCTAATTCAGTTGTCATGCTGTCTTGATTAGTTACGAAGTATGGTGAAAGGTATCCACGGTCAAACTGCATGCCTTCAACAACATCTAATTCGTTGTCAATGCCATTGCCTTCTTCGACTGTGATAACCCCTTCTTTGCCAACTTTCTGCATAGCTTCGGCAATAATTCCACCAACATCTGTATCACCATTAGCAGAGATAGTTCCAACTTGTGCGATAGTATTATCGTCAGCACATGGCACACTTAGCTTTTCAACAAAGGCTACGGCTGTGGTAATAGCTTTATCAATTCCACGCTTTAGATCCATTGGGTTCATTCCCGCTGCAACAGATTTATGACCTTCATTTACTATTGATTGAGCTAAAACTGTAGCAGTAGTTGTTCCATCTCCAGCCTCGTCTGAGGTCTGAGATGCTACTTGTTTTACCATCTGAGCTCCCATGTTCTCGAACTTATCTTCAAGTTCAATCTCCTTGGCCACAGACACTCCGTCTTTAGTAACAGTAGGTGCTCCAAATGACTTATCCAATACAACATTTCTGCCCTTAGGTCCTAAGGTTACTTTCACTGCATCTGCAAGTATATTAACGCCCTGAAGCATTTTAACTCTTGCTGAATCTCCAAACTTTACATCTTTTGCTGACATCTTATATCTCCTTAAATTAAAATTATATTATTGAAATGATTGATTAACCGAATACGCCGTATATGTCGCTCTCGCTTAAGATGAGGTACTCGTCCCCATCAATTTTAATTTCATTTCCACCATACTGACCAAAAATCACAAGATCTCCAACTGATACTCCGATAGGAGCTAAGTCACCGTTATCTTGTCTTTTTCCTGGTCCAACAGCTATAACCTCTCCCTGAGATGGTTTTTCTGCGGCAGATCCAGGTAAAACAATTCCACCAGGTGTAGTTTGTTCTTCGTCAGTTCTTTTTACTAAAACTTTATCGTGTAAAGGTTTTAATTTCATTGCAAGTCTCCTGCTTAAAAAATAACAATAATCCTTATATTAAAAGGCTATGAGTTATGTAGGGCTTAATAATATTAATTCAATAGCTAGATGAAAACTTTTTTACAAATTTTAAAAAAAAACTTGTAAATAAGATGCCTCCAAAGTCCGCTAAAATATCTAAAAATTCAAAGGAGCGATAAGGCAAGTACAGCTGAACTACTTCTATCAAAATTCCGTAGGAAAGGACTATAACATATACCCAATAATCTTGATTTACAATTTTAGCAAGGCTCAAAAGTATGGTTAGGTAAACAAAACAACCAAAATGAAGCAGCTTATCGCTTATGAGATTAGAGGAGCTAGAAGCTAAATCAGCGGTCGCTAGAAAAGATATGGAGACAATCGAAAGCGCGAGAATAACTCTGCAGCTAAGAAGAATGGGTGGCATGTGAGTTTTTGTAGACCATGATTAATAGTAATGCAGGGATGGACATTGCGGATGTGGTATAAAAAAAGTAAGCCCAGCCTGTTTGCAAAGAAGAAATGGAAACATAGTAATCTGCTATAACCCCAGAAAAACCACTAAAAAATTTTCCAGGTAACATCATAAATGAGGTCAACATGGCATATTGGACTGCTGTATATTTTTTTGAAACCAAGCTGGTTAAAAAAGCGATATTGATAGTACCTACTAGTCCTGCTGCAAAGCTATCAAGACCTACAATTAATGATAAAAGTGAGAGATTTGCATCCAGATTAGCAACCAATGCAAAAAATAGATTGGTTACAAGAACGGCAGCACCTCCAGCAAGAAGCGCAGTCGTCAGCAGAAGATTTTTAATTAAATACCCTCCAACAAAGAAGCCAGCAATAGATGCTGCAAGAGCTACAGTTTTTACCAAGGCACCAATTTCTGTTTTAGTAAAACCCATATCTAAATAAAAAGGCATGGCCATAGGACCCATAACTATGTCAGTAAGGCGGTATGTTGAAATTAAAAGCAATAACAAAGCAGCTGTCCAGATACCAAATCGATGAAAGAAATCTTTAAAAGATAGCAGCAAGGCTTCATCCATTCTAAGAATTGCTATCTCCTTATTAATTGGTTCGTGAGATATGATGACACCAAGCATACCTACAATCATCAAGATGCTCATAAATTGATATACATGCCTCCAGTCCAATTGATCTGCAAAAATTAGAGCTAATGAGGTTGCGACCAAGATTGCGATTCGATACCCCAATTGATAGCTTGCAGCTAGATTTCCTTGATCTTGATTATCCGCAATCTCAATTCTCAAAGCATCAATTGCAATATCCTGTACTGAACCAAAAAAAGCTGCTAAAAATGCAAAGATTGCAAGGAATTGCAAGCTCTTGATTGGATCTGATGCACTCATTCCAAGCAAAGCAATTAAAATCATAAATTGGCAAAAAAGAATCCACCCCTTTCTTTTACCAAGGCGCCCAAACAGTGGAATTGAATACCTGTCCACCAAGGGTGCCCAAAGAAATTTTAATGAGTAGGTTAAAACTAGCCATGCAAAAAACCCAATCTCCGTAAGAGAAATTCCAATATCCCTAAGCCATGCTGATAAAGTAGAAAAGACAAGCATATAAGGAAGGCCGGAGGCAAAGCCCAGCAGCAACATCCCCAAAAGCTTTTGTTTCATATTAAAGACTTTAACAAATTCCAGTTAAAATGAGGGCCTGGATCTGTTTTTCTATCAGGCGCTATATCAGAGTGACCCACCACTCTATCCAAGGGAATGTCATACTCCGTTTTCAAAAATTTAATTAGCTCTGAAAGTTTTGTGTACTGATTGGGGGTGAATGCCTCTTCATCACAGCCCTCTAACTCAATGCCAATAGAAAAATCATTGCAATTCTCTTGATCTTCAAACTGTGAAATGCCTGCATGCCATGCTCTTTTATGCAGTGGAACCAGCTGAATTAGATCGCCCTCTCTGGTGATCAAAAAATGAGAAGAAACTTTGAGATGGCATATGTTTTTTAAGTATGGGTCTTGTCCTGGCGCCAGTCTATTAAGAAAGAAATCTGTGATCAGCTTTGTGTCGTAGTTTTGAGGAGGTAGGCTGATGGCGTGGATGACAATGAGGTTAATCATTGCAGGCTCAGGGCGATGATTGAAGTTTGGCGATTCGATGAACTCTATTCCTTCGATAATGCCGCCTGCAGCTCTCATGAGTTTTGATTAACCATTCGAATAGTTTAATGGATGGGATTGCTCTTCAGCAATAACGCATTTTTAATTAACGTAATTCAGGGGGCAGACGAAAGAATATATCTTCTTTATTTTCACCAAGCTCGATAGCTTCTGCATTCAAGGTGTCGCATAAGGCCTCAACAACACCCTGCACAACAGACTCGGGAGCAGATGCGCCAGCGGTTACACCAATTTTCTGATAGTTGGCTAGGTTTTGAAATACAAGCTCATCTTTGTCATCAATTAAAATAGAGGGAGTTCCACAATTCACCGCAAGCTCTTTTAGGCGGTTAGAGTTAGAGCTATTACTGGAGCCAATGACCACTATAAATTCAGATTCCAGAGCAAGCTGCTTAACAGCATCCTGTCTGTTTTGAGTGGCATAGCAAATATCTGAACTTTTAGGTTTAAGAATATGAGGAAATCTATCATATAAAATTGACACAATAGAATTGGTATCGTCAAGACTCAAGGTAGTCTGTGTTACGTATGCAAGATTTTTAGGCTGTTGCACTATCAATAAGTTAGCCTCCTCTTCATTTTGAACTAAATAAATCTTGCTGCCTGAATCCTCTGGATGATGTCTACCCAAGGTACCCTCTACCTCTGGATGCCCATCATGACCTATTAAAATAATATCTCTGCCAGCCCTTGCATGTCGTTGCACCTCACTGTGAACCTTGGTGACTAAGGGGCAAGTTGCATCGTATGAGCGAAGCTTATAATCAGCGGCTTCTTGCTCAACTTTCGCTGAAACTCCATGGGCGCTAAAAATGACATGCGCTGACTCAGGCACCTCATCTAACTCATCTACAAAAATAACCCCTTTAGCTTTGAGCTCCTCAACCACTGTTTTGTTATGTACCACTTCATGACGCACATAAATCGGAGACCCAAATTTGATGAGAGCTTGATTGACAATATCTATAGCGCGATCTACACCAGCGCAAAACCCCCTTGGATTAGCCAATATAATCTTTTTTTTCATAATGCTTTAGAGCCAAGATATTTTTTTAATTCTGAGCCAAAGAATATAACTGCTCCAATGCTAATAAAAGCATCTGCTAAATTAAAAATGAAAAAAGAGGTATTGCCAATATAGAAATATAAAAAATCTGTGACTACACCATCCATTGATCGGTCAATAAGATTGCCTATAGCGCCAGCAAGAATGAGAATTAAAGCGTGTCTATTGAGCAAGACCTTTTCTATGCGCAACATCGAATGGAGATATGCAACCAAAGCAATGCCCAGAAATAGAAGACCATAGCTGGTAAATGCATTATTAAAATCTAGCATGCTAAATGCAATTCCAGAATTAAAAACCAGCAAGAGATCAACGAATGGTATAAAACCAATACTTTCACCAAAGGCCAAGTAATTCTCAGCCATCAATTTTGAGACAAGATCAATTGTGATCAGCAATACAATGGTGAAGTACTCAAATTTTAGGCTAGGCAAATTTTCTATCCTCACCAGCGCCATCAACGTTGAGCTCGCACCTTGAGCAAAGTTCAGGATGCTTGGAGCTAGTGCCTACGCTATTATTGCGATGCCAGCATCTTGTGCATTTTTCATACTCAGAAGGTTTGATGCTCACTGCCAAAGTATTTCCTTCTAAGAGACTACATGAAGAAACAATCAAGAAAAAATGAAGTTCATTGGCGATGGTGACAAGAAGCTGCATATCCTCGGGACTGGCTGTTAATTCTATAGAGGTATCTAAAGATCCTTTGATTTCACCCGTGTTTCGCGATTCCTCAATTCTTTGATTAACAAAATCTTTTATTTCTAACAGTCTTTTCCACTCCTTGCTATCAAGGTTACTTTTTAACTCAGGAATATTTGTTAACTCTGCAAGAAAGACTGAGGGTTTTGCCTGAGAAAGCTCAGCATCATTTTGCCAAATTTCTTCTGCTGTAAATGAAAGAATAGGTGAGATCAAAATTACCAATTGATCAACCATTAGCTTGATAGCTGTTTGAGCCGATCTCCTGATCTCAGAATCCTTCTGAGTTGTATATTGCCTATCCTTGATAATGTCTAAGTAAGTGCCACCCAGCTCATTAACGCAAAAATTATGAATTCGCTGGACCACTAGATGATAGGAATAAGTTTTATAGTGCTCTAATACATCAAGTTGGAGTTGCTTGCATTCTAGGAGAATCCATTTGTCTAGCTCTATTAAGTTATTAAGCTCTAGCCCATCAGTTTGTGAGTTAAAATCATTGATGTTGCCCAATAAAAATCTAAAGGTATTTCTAATACGTCGATATTGATCAGACACCCTTTTAAAAATCTCATCGGAGGCAACCATTTCACTCCTAAAATCAGTAGAGGCTATCCATAGACGTAGGATATCAGCCCCCAAAGTGTCCCAGATTTTCTGAGGAGAGATTACATTGCCTAAGGATTTCGACTGCTTTCTTCCCTCTTCATCTACAACAAATCCGTGAGTCAACACTGATTTATAGGGAGGCATACCATTGATCGCAATTCCTGTCAGTAGAGAGGATTGAAACCACCCTCGATGCTGATCCGAGCCCTCTAAGTACAAATCGGCAACAACATCTGCCCCATATAGCTTATCTAGAACGCACATATGGGTGACGCCAGAGTCAAACCATACATCCAGAGTATCTCTAACTTTTAGATAAGAATCAGCATCATCAATCAGTGTGCCTAGATCTAAGTTATCCCAGCCTTCTATCCCCTCTCTCTCAATAACATCAGCAATATCATTGAACAACAGGTTTTGCTTTGGATGTATCTCGCCTGTCTCATTGTGAATAATAAGCGGGATTGGCACTCCCCAGTTTCTTTGTCGAGAAATACACCAATCTGGGCGATCTTCCAGCATGGATAAGATTCTCTGAGCGCCCCACTCTGGCTCCCATGTCACTTGGGATACTGCACTGATTGCGCCATCCACTAATCCTGATTTTTTCATTGAGATAAACCACTGAGGTGTAGACATGAATATGAGTGGGGATTTATGCCTCCAGCAATGCGGGTATGAATGGTCATACTCTTTGGTGGCAATCAAAGTGTTAGATGCTTGCAATAGCTCAATTACTACTGGGTCACCCTTGCCGGTACTAAGTCCTGCTAACTCACCATAGTCCTCTTTAAAAATACCTCTATTATCCAAGGCCTTAATGGACTCGAGTTGATGTTGAATGCAAATAAAATAATCATCCAATCCATGAGCTGGAGCAGTGTGAACACACCCTGTTCCATTTTCAGTTGTCACATGTTCGCCAAGTAAGACTTTGGATTGTCTCTCGTAAAGAGGATGCTTAAGGCTAATATTGCCTAGATTTTTTCCAAGGACTGTTCCAAGAATCTTCAGCTCCATATTCCATCGAATAGAGCATTCATCCACTAGGCCTTCTGCAATCACTAAATATCCTTGCTGCGTATCTACAAGAACATAATTAAAATTTTCATTGATGCAAACAGCAACATTTGATGGAATGGTCCATGGCGTGGTGGTCCAAATAACCACTGAGATTTCTGGCAGAGATGAAACACCAAAAGCAGTGCAAACTTCCTTAAGATACTCAGGCAAAACTAAAAACTTTACATCAATAGAGTGAGAGGTTTTATCTTGATACTCCACCTCTGCTTCTGCCAATGCAGATCGGCAATCCATGCACCAATGCACTGGCTTCTCTCCTTTTTCTAAATGGCCATTTGCCACAATTCTTCCTAATGCTCTGACTGTATCTGCTTCAAAGGATTTATTGAGAGATAGATACGGGTTTTGCCAATCCCCTAAAACACCCAGACGAATAAAATCTGCTTTCTGTTTATCAACTTGAGACTGGGCATACTCTCTGCAAGCTTTAATAAAAGTGTCTTTATTTTTTACAAGATCACTATTTTTACCATGCTTTTTTTCAATGTTTAATTCTATAGGTAGTCCGTGACAATCCCACCCGGGAACGTATGGCGCATCTTTGCCAATCAGGCTTTGGAATTTAATAGTAATGTCTTTTAAAACCTTGTTCACTGAATGACCCAAATGAATATCACCATTGGCATAAGGAGGTCCGTCATGCAAAATATATTGAGTTTTGCCCTTGTTTTGCTCTCTAATTTTCGAGTAAAGATCTATTGAGTTCCAATAATCCAAAAGCTCTGGCTCTTTTTTTGAGAGGCCTGCCTTCATGGATAAATCAGTTTGTGGGAGATTTAAAGTATCCCGATAATCTTTGCTCATATGAAATTATTCCAGTATTTTTTTGGCTTTAGAGATATCTGTGAGGATCTGCTCTTTTAAAAGAGCAATGTTATCAAATTTCTTTTCATCTCGAAGCTTATTTTTGAATTCTACGATTAATCTTTTTCCATACACAAGCTGATCAAAATCAAATATGTGCACCTCAAGCACCGGCTTAGTTCCTCCAACAGTAGGCCTAATACCCATATTGGCAATGCCTTTGTATGTTTTTCCTTCAATAGAGCATGTTACAGCGTAGACTCCCGCAATAGGCAATCTCTGCCTGGGAATCCATAAATTTGCTGTTGGTATTCCAATAGAACGGCCTATTTGTTGACCAAAAACTACTTTTCCTGAAAAAGTATAAGGACGACCAAGTAGCTGCTCTGCTAGAACAAAATCACTTTGCAGCAAGGCAGATCTAATTCTTGTAGAGCTGATTCTTTCATTTTTTAATAAAACAGTTGAATGAGCGATGACTTCGGTGCCGCTCTGGTCACCCCACTCTCTTAACAGATCAAAGTCTCCAGCACGTTTAGCTCCAAATCTAAAATCATCACCAATAATGAGGTGTTTTAAATTGACTTGAGATAACACCTGCTCTAAAAATAATTCTGGTGTCATAGTTTTCAGTGAGCGATTGAATTGCAAAAAAAATGCAAAATCAATCCCAAAGTCACTTAACAGCTTAACCTTCTCTCTCCAAGGACAAATTCTTGGTGGTGGGTCAGCTGAATCTTGCTCCAAGGCAAAATACTCAGACGCATGGGGTTCTGTAAAAAAAACCAACGAGGCGCTTGCGCTTGCATGAGCCTTGTCTTTTACTTGATCTAAAATAGCTTGATGGCCTATATGCAAGCCATCAAAATTTCCAATAGTTCCGCTCATAGCTTGATCAGGAAATTGTCTCTTAAATTCTGAGAGATTACCTATACCTCTAATCAAATACATTATTTAAAATCCCTCATTTTGATGCCTAAGCAATAGCTTGCACCAAAATAAATAATTATGGAGGTCAGCAAAACAAATAATAGATGTGTAATTCTTTGGGTCTCATTTAGCGTCTCAAAACTCATTGCATTGCTCATAAATACAAGAAAAAGAACTAACGCGATACTGGCTACCAATATCTTTAATGCAAAAGAGCTGATCAGGATTTGAAAGGAAATTAACTCTTGCTTGGCTAACAATATACATAAAAAGGTCACACTTAAGACTGAAGCAATTGAGCTAGCCAACGCTAGTCCTAGGTGACCATATTGCAAATGAAATGCTAAGAAATAATTTAGCACTATATTTAAACTTAAACTAAAAAGAGCAATGAGCATTGGTGTTTTAGTATCTTGCCTAGCAAAAAATGCTGGTACCAAGACTTTCATTGCCATAAAAAAAGGTAAGCCTCCAGCAAAAGCAATAAGACTCAAGCTAGATTGTTCCACATCAGCCCAAAGGAATGCACCTCTTTGAAAAATTGTTGCCAGCAATGGCTGAGCAAATAAAATTAAACCTATCACCGATGGGATGGAGAGAAAAACGATGAGCTTAAATGCCTTTTCTAATTGTGATCTGAAATCTCCTAAATCTTTTTGTGCAAAAGATTTGGCCAAGGTTGGTAGCAGCACTGTTCCTATAGCGATTGCAAAGATGCCTAAGGGGAACTGTATCAGTCGATCAGACACATACAGCCAGGTGGGGCTACCAGTAATCAAGAGAGAGGCGAAGATCGTATCCACCAGTAAATTGATCTGAGCAATGCCTCCGGCGAGGATGGCAGGCAATATCAATATAAGAAATTTTTGCTGCCCTGGGTTGTTGAAGTCTAGTCTTGGAATGGGTACTTTTTTTAAAGCAGCAAGAGGCGCAATCTGGAATAACAACTGCAAAATACCTGCTAGCAGAACGCCCCAAGCCAGAGCCATGACAGGAACTTCCATTTTGGGTGCGACCAGTGCTGCTGCAAGAATTAAACTGAAATTAAAAATTAATGGGGTTGCGGCTGGTACAGAAAATTTTTGATGTGAGTTTTGAATTCCTGATGCAAAAGCCACTAAAGAAATCAGCCCCAAATAAGGAAACATAATTCTTAAAATATTGACAGCTAGCTCTTGAGTCTCACTCTCAAAATAAAAACCTGGAGCAAAAATTAAAATAAATACTGGTGCAAAAATAAGAGCAAGGATTGTAAAAATAAATAAGGTGGTGAGCAGCAGTCCAGCTAAGGCATTTAAAAATTGCTGGCTTTCAGCTCTATCTTCTTTTCCTAGGTACTCTGAATATATTGGTATAAAGGCTTGGCTGAATGCTCCTTCAGCAAAAAATCTTCTAAAAACATTGGGTATTTTAAGCACCACCACAAAGATGTCGTGAAATACGCTGGCCCCAAGAAGGTTGGTGGTGAAGATATCTCTGACTAAGCCTGCTACTCTCGAAGCAAATGTCCATCCACCCACCCTTAGGGTTGATAGAAGATTAGATTCTCGCTCGACTGAAGCTGTCACTTAATTTGCAGAATCCTCTTTTTCAAAATCTAAGGAGGCTGAGTTGACGCAATATCTTAAACCTGTTGGTTGCGGACCGTCTGTAAAAACATGGCCTAGATGGGCATCGCAATTAGAGCAACGTATTTCAGTGCGAACCCGAGACAGTGAATCATCCTCTAGCTCTTTAATTTTGGCATTATCAGCAGCTTCATAAAAGCTTGGCCAGCCACACCCTGCATCAAATTTTGTTTCAGATTTAAATAATTTTTCGCCGCAGCAAATACATGCATAGACTCCATCTTCTACATGATCCCAATACTGACCAGTAAAAGGCCTCTCAGTGCCACTTTCCTGAGTCACATAAAAAGATTCAGGCGAGAGCTCTGCTTTGAGCTCTTCTTTGGATTTATTAATTTTATTGCTCATGTCTTTTAGTGTAATGTTATTGAGATATTATAATCTATCTTCCCAAGCATGAATTTAAGTTTTAATGTCCCAAGTTCTAACCCAGTAAATAAAGAACGTGTCTACCAGCGCGATGATAACTTTAAAAATATACTTAATGGCTGCCAAGCCAAAAGCCTGAGAAAAGGTTAGATCGGTTGCCAGCACCCACGTAAACTGATAAATGAGGGTATCGATCAACTGAGAGACCATCGTTGAGAGGTTGTTTCTTAGCCATAGTTTTTTTCCATTGGTACGATTTTTTAGCCAATGAAAAAACCACACGTCAAATCGTTGGCTTACCAGATAGGCTGTCAGAGAGCCGATGATAAAAATGGGTGAGTAATAGGCCAGTGTAGAGATTGCATCATGCACCTCAGCCGCAGATCCGGTTAAGTTAGATGGAAGGAATTGAGTGCTTAAAACTAAGGTTAGCATCACAGCAATATTGGCAACAAAACCAAGCATCACGGCCCTGTTAGCCTCTGTTTTGCCATATTTTTCATTGAGCAGGTCTGTTGCAAAATAAATACCTGAGTAAAGAATGGCGCCCATGCTGACATTGAGCTGATATCCAAATAAATCAAGCTGGCTAATCTTTCCGCCCTGTAGATTGCCGAGCACAATGCCAAGGATGACTGCACAATACAGACCGTACTTACCAAAAAATCTATATAAGAATATAGCCAAACATAGGTCATATAAAACAACCACGAACCAGAGGGTTTCTTGATTTAGATAAGTGAGCATTCTGTAATTTTTTGTTGCACTAAAGAAATAATTATTGCATAGAAATCTTAAAGTAGTGGTTACATTTAAAAGAATGCAACGTTAGAATTAAGGATTAGATAATTAAGGAATACATATGAGTGAACTAGGATTCTATCGAAATGCAAATGCCAATCCCAATGAGCTTGCTCTGGTTGAGCCCTCAGAAAAAACATGGACTCGTGGCGAGTTATTAGCTAAAGCCAATCAACTAACTCATGCCTTAAGAGCTTTGGGGATAGCTAAAGGTGAGGTTGTTGCAACGGTGCTTCCAAACTCCGTTGAATATTACATTGCTTATCTAGCTTGTGCTCAAGCAGGTTTCTACATGGTGCCAATTAATTGGCACTTGGCAGGCCCAGAAATTGCATACATCTTAGAAGACTCTGGAGCCAAGGCGTTCATTGCTTCTGGATCAGTTCCCGCTATGGAGGACGCCTGTCTTAAAGCTGTCTCAGCAATTAACTTTTCTGCCGAAGGATGTGTTAGCACTACTGAGATGGAAGGATTTATTACCCTAGAAGCATTTCTTGCAGATCAACCGACCTCAAACCCAACTGATAGAACTGCTGGACAGGTTATGAACTATACCTCTGGAACTACTGGTAAGCCTAAAGGTGTGAAAAGAACTTTGGTTGAAGGAGATCCGGACGATATATTAAGTATGTTTGCGATGATTTTAAGCTTTTTTAATATCCAGCCCAATGAGAATAATGTGCATATTGTTGGCTCACCTCTTTATCACACAGCTGTCTTGGTTCATTCTACTGCCGCATTGCACTATGGGCACGCAGTGGTCTTGATGGAAAAATTTGAAGCTGAAAAAATGCTTTACCTGATTGATAAATACAAAGTTACAACCAGTCACATGGTTCCCACACAATTCCATCGATTGCTTCAATTGCCAGATGAGGTGAAGAATAAATATGACTGCTCCTCAACTCGCGCCATGATTCATGCTGCAGCCCCCTGCCCTGTGCACACTAAGCAAGACATGATTGCCTGGTGGGGTAATTCAATCTGGGAATACTATGCCGCCACCGAGGGTGGTGGAACGGTTGTTGATGCAGAATCGTGGAGCCAATTCCCAGGAACTGTGGGTCAGGCCTGGCCAGGTGCTGAGATCAAAATCATTAATGAGGATGGAGGCGAGACTCCAACGGATCAGCAAGGCACCGTTTACATGAAGCTGGGCGAAACCACAAAATTTGAATACAAGGGTGACCAAGCAAAAACTAAAAAAGAGCGATTGGTCATTAATGATCAAGTATATTTTACTGTGGGTGATATCGGCTATCTCAATGCTGAAGGCTACTTATTTTTATGTGATAGAAAAATAGACATGATTATCTCAGGTGGGGCTAATATTTACCCAGCTGAAATAGAAAGTGTGTTCTTGATGCATCCCAGAGTTTCTGATGTGGCAGTCTTTGGAATCCCAAACGAGGAATGGGGAGAGGAAGTTAAAGCAGTAGTTGAGTTAATTCCTGGTGCACAAGAGTCTGATGAGTTATCGAGTGAGCTCATGATGTTTGCACAAGAGAACCTGGCAAAAATGAAATTACCAAGATCGATTGATTTTATTGAAAAGCTACCAAGAGATGAGAATGGCAAGCTCTATAAAAGAAAGTTAAGAGATCCATTCTGGGAAGACCATGTGGCAAAAGTCTAGTGGAGTTTAACGCAGCAGATATCTTTGAGGGAGTGGTTCAACGCATTCCTGATAGAGAGGCTGTGGTGCTAGGTGATACTCGTCTCACCTACAAAGAACTAGATGCCCGGGCCAATAAAGCTGCGCATGCACTCAAAAAACTTAATGTTTCAAAAGGCAGTCATATAGGTATTTATGCGTTTAATTGTATTGAATGGTTAGAGATTATGCTGGGTGCTTACAAGCTTTGTGCCATCCCCATTAATATTAATTATCGATACGTTGAGGAGGAGCTAAAGTACCTTATTGATAATGCAGATATGGAAGCAATCTTTTTTAATCAGCAGTTCTCAGAAAAACTCAACAACATCGCTGATGCCTTGCCCCTCCTGAAGACCTATGTCTCAATTGATGATGGCTCTGGTAAAACAAGCGACTTAGCTGCGGTAGATTATGAAGTCTTGATTCAGGCGGAAAGTGAAGAGCAATTACCTCAACTTCGCTCTGGAGATGATCAATACATCTTATATACAGGCGGTACCACCGGTATGCCCAAAGGCGTGGTCTGGAGAATGGAAGATGTTCTCATGACCCTTGGAGGTGGTATTGATGCAGTTACGGGAGAAAAATATCCAACCCCCGAAGCTTTAGCTGATAAATGCTTGCAAGATCAAACAACGGCTTTGGCTCTGGCGCCTTTGATGCATGGGGCAGCTCAATGGCAATCTTTTAATGCTTTTTTTTCAGGCTGGAAGCTCATCATCAACGATCAGGTGACCTTCGATGCTGATCACATCTGGGATTTGATAGCCAAGGAACGAGTCATGAATCTGACCATCACCGGTGATGCAATGGGCAGGCCTCTATGCGATGCATTGCCTGCAGCCCTAGAAAAAGGCTTAGATTTATCCTGCCTTTTTGTTATTGCCAGTACAGCATCTGTTTTTAGCTCTTCTATTAAAGATGCAATGTTAGACTTCTTGCCTCACCTATTTATTATCGATGCCGTGGGTTCCTCTGAGACAGGTGCAACGGGTGTTAATATTCATACCAAAGACGGAAAACTCAAGGATTCTGGGGGCGGCCCTAAATTTAACAAACCAGATTTTAGCGCCATTCTAAATCTAGAAACTCATCAAATTATTCCTCAAAGCGACACTGAAACCATTGGTTATCTTGCAAGAAAAGGTCACGTGCCGATCGCTTATTACAAAGACCCTGAAAAATCGAAAAAGACCTTTATTGAAGTCAATGGGGAGCGCTTCTCTATCCCTGGGGACATGGCTAAATATGAGAGCGATGGTCAGATGACTCTACTTGGTAGAGGGAGCGTGTCTATTAATTCAGGGGGAGAGAAAATCTTTCCAGAAGAGGTGGAGATGGCATTAAAAGCTCACCCCAACGTCTTTGATTGTCTGGTGGTTGGCGTAAAAGATGAAACTTGGGGGCAAAAAGTAGTAGCGGTGATTCAACGCAGAGAATCTTCTGACCTGTCGGTTGAAGATCTCAAGAAAACCTCAGCAAAATACATTGCGAGCTACAAAATGCCCAAAGCCATTATTTTTTCAGATCTTATAGAGAGAGCACCTTCTGGAAAACCTAACTATCAATGGGCGCAAAAACTTGCTAACGCAGAGCTGGATCATTAAAAGATCATGAGAGTAGAAACATACATCCCTGGACTATCTAAAAATACTGTGGCCATTGTGAAGCATGCTGAAGCTTTGGGTTATGACGCCCTAGTATCTGGAGAGCTTAATAATGAGCCTTTCCTACCTGTCTTGCTCGGACTGGAGCACTCTAAAAGCATGATCGTGCGAACTGGTTTGGCCATCGCCTTCCCAAGAAGCCCAATGACTGTTGCCAATATGGGTTGGGACCTTCAAGCCTTTGGCGATGGCAGATTTCAACTGGGCCTGGGCACACAAGTCAAAGGTCACAACGAAAGAAGGTTTAGCGTTCCCTGGTCGCCGCCGGCACCGAGAATGAGAGAGTATATTCTTGCGGTAAAGGCCATCTGGAATACTTGGAAAACTGGTGAGGCTCTTGATTTTCAAGGCGAACATTACACTCACACCCTCATGACCCCCATGTTCACCCCTCCTCCAATGGACTGTGATGCACCACCTATTTATGTTTCTGGTTTGGGTCCCGGCATGGCCAGGGTCGCTGGCGAGGTGGCTGATGGCCTGCTCCTTCATCCAATGTGTTCACCTCAATATATCCATGATGTCATCATTCCTGCTGTGGCCGAAGGTGCCAAAAGAAGTGGTAGAAAGCCAGGCGAGTGTGAGCTTCTGTGGGGTGGCTTTATTGCAACCGGGGAAACCGAAGAGGACCTTCAAGCCGCAAAACGTGCCATTGCTGCACGCATCAGTTTTTATGCATCCACAAGAACTTATAAGCCTGCTTTGGAATTTCATGGTTGGGAAGATATCAACGCAGAGCTCCACAAGCTATCAGTTCAAGGAAAATGGGAAGATATGTTTGCGCTGGTTACCGATGATATGGTCGACACTCTAGGTTTTACAGGCACAGGCAAAGAAGTAGCCCACGCTCTGAAAGATAGTCTCAGTCCGATATGCTCGGCTGTGATGTGGAACGAGGTTGAGCATCTTGGGGTAGATCACTCAAAAGATGAGCAGGTGGCTGAGTTAATCCAAATTGTAAAAAGCTAAATGTTGCCTCTATTGCCTCATGCTTTTGCTGGTCTTCCTGAAGAATTTTATACTCGTCAGATCTGGGAAGGCTTTGAACACCCCTTTATTGCCTTTGAAAATTTCTCTTTAAAACAAGAGCTAGGAATTCAAGACATTGATGGAGAGGATCTTTTAAAAATCTTCAATGGTACTGAAATCCTTCAACCGTTAAAACCCTTGTCCATGATCTATTCGGGCCATCAATTCGGTCAATACGTTGAGCAACTTGGTGACGGCAGGGGGTTGTTACTTGGGCAGATAGACTCTATAGATGGTGCGATAGATCTCCATTTAAAGGGTGCAGGTAAAACGCCCTACTCTAGGTTTGGGGATGGTAGAGCAGTTCTACGTTCAGTTATTAGGGAGTATGTATGTGGAGAAGCCATGCATGCTCTGTCCATTCCAAGCTCTAGAGCATTGATGATAGTGGGTAGCAATGAAATGGTAATCAGAGAGAAGAGTGAGTCAGCAGCCATGCTCGCCAGAACTGCTAAAACTCACATTAGATTTGGGAGCTTTGAATACTTTCACTACAACAACCAACCGGAGAATGTGAAAGCCTTGGCGGACTTTTGCATTGATCAATACCCCGCTTATTTCACTAAAACACCCAAAGCATATGAAGATTTTTTTCAGGTGGTTGTAGAGCGAACAGCCAGCATGATTGCTCAATGGCAAGCCTGTGGTTTTAATCACGGAGTTATGAACACCGACAACATGAGTATTTTAGGGGAGACCTTTGATTATGGGCCCTATGGATTCATGGAAGACTATGATCCATCTTATGTGTGTAATCACTCTGATCATCAAGGCAGGTATGCTTACAAGAATCAACCTTATATTGGGCTTTGGAATTGCTCGGCTCTCGGTCATGCCCTATCCTCCCTTATCTCAGAAGAAAGTCAGGGCGAGATTCTACAAAGCTATGAGGTAACCTTTCAACATACTCTGGCAGAACTCTATAGAAAGAAATTAGGATTGGAGCAAAAGCAATCTGAGGATGCTATCTTGATTCAAGGTCTCTTGGATATCATGGAATCTGAAAAGTTAGATTACACCAATACATTTAGAAATCTCACTCAAGCACTCAGCAGCGAAGCTACACCAGAGCTAAATTCAGACATAGCCAAAAGCTGGATTGCTTCTTTCCAAGACAGGCATGAAAAAGAAGTCTTATCCCAAGAGAAAACAGTGACTCTGATGAATCAAGTGAACCCAAAATTTATTCTTAGAAACTATATGGCTCAAGAGGCCATTGATGCAGCAGAAGATTCAAAATTTTCTAAGTTGGAAACTTTGATAACAGTTTTAACTCAGCCTTTTCAAGAGCTTGAGGAATACAATCATTTTGCTAATAAATCTCCAGCCTGGGCTCAACATTTAGAGATTTCCTGTTCATCCTAAATGTGAAATAATAATCTTATGAAAAAATTAAATTTCTTTAAATTTGTTGGCATGTTGTCTGTTCTAATATTAGTTGCCAGCTGCAACATACCCTTTGTTCCACTCATCTAATCTTTAATTAATCATCTCTGTATTGCTTGAAAGAATCCTTGGTTAAGTTCCTCATCTAACTCAATAATATTTTTAAAAGAAAACTGGTTAAAATCATGCCTGGGTGGATGTTGCGCCCTGAGTGATTGAAACCCATTGGCTAAGTTGTCTTTAGAAAGTGTTTTTAAGGAATCTGAAAGCAGCCGAAGGTTTAACTCGCTATTAAAAAGGTCTATTGGAAAGCCATGGCCATGCATGTCTCTAACAATATTTTCTAAACTATGAGGCCAATCGAGTGCCGGCCTGTATTCTTGCCTCGAATCTTTCAAGCACTTGAACAATCTTCCGCATTCTTCGACTACAGTAGCAGTACCATTCATTTTGCCCTCAATGCTGTAACCAGCAATATGAGATGTGGCAATAAAAGCTTTGTTAATAACATCTAGTGATGGAGTGGGCTCATCCTGCCAAACATCTGCAATGTAAATTAACTCTTGAGATTCCAAAACTAAAGCCTCGCAGACAACGCCTCCTCTAGAGGTATTAATCAAAATTTTATCTTTTAAGATTTTCTGATGAGACCGATTGATCATCTTACTAGTTGGATGGGCTCCTGCAGTGGAATATGGAACATGGATTGTGATCAAGTCGCATGCGAGAATCTGATCCAGCCCAACTAATAGAGGGTCATCCAAAAAAGGGTCGTGAGCATAAACCTGAATATTCAGAGCTGCCAACAGTTGATATAATTTTTTGCCGATGCTGCCATAACCCACGATGCCAACGCTCTGCCTGACATTGAAAAGACCCTCTTGAATGAGCTCGCCTATGGCTGCCATCACATAATGAGTAACGCTTGCAGCATTGCAGCCAGGCGCATGCGCCCAAGCAATACGTTGATTATCAAGGTATTGAGTGTCTAGATGATTAATTCCTGCAGTTGCTGAGCCCACAAATTGAATTTGGGAGTTGTCACATAACTCTTGATTCACCTGAACGGTTGAGCGAACTAACAATGCATCCATGTCCATGAGATCTTTAGACTTAAGTTGATCGAATTCAAAATACTGCAATGAGTATTCAGCAGTAAAGAGCTCTAAAAGCTTTTGCTCTAAATTAGGAATGTGAGAGTCTGCAGCTATCTTGATCAATGGGTATTGTCTCTCCAGATAATGCTTTTGATCCAACTCCATAGGCTATTAGCTGCCAAGGTGTGCCTATCCAGCAAATCAAAATCATGGGCTAATTTCACAGGGTCATTAAAGAAGTCTTTTCGAGTAATAAACTCGCCTTCGTCGAGATTGCGAATAAAGGCCGCTGGATTTCCTGCATAAATAGAATTAGGTGGGACGTCCTTGGTCACCACTGATCTAGCGCCTATGATGCTGTTCTCACCAATCGTCACACCTTTGCAAATCATTGCATCCTCACCCACCCAGACATTTTTTTCAAGTACCACAGGTTTGGGCTCACCCACCACCTTGGTGCGATCATAAATGCCATGCCAGTCTGCATCAGTAATACATGAGCCATGACCAAACATACAAGAATCATCTATTGAAATGCTTAAAGCTGCCATCATTCTGACGCCTGGTGAAATCAAAACATAATCCCCAATATTAATTTTCCCAGCCCACTCACCAGCATCCCAGCTTGTCATTTGTATGTAGTCGTCAGGAGCAGCAATGAAAGTAGCAAAATTGCCAACACTAATACTGGAACCAAATAATTTCATATATTTAGGTTTAAAAAAGACAGAGCCCTTGCCCAAATGTTTGAACTGGGGCTTAACGAAACGGGTAACATATTTCGTATTAATTTTTGATGTGATCTTTTTAAGCCAATATGGCCGATTGTCTTTTCTAATTTTTCTTCTCCAGCGATAAATCAGTTCTTGTATGATAAAGTACCGAGAAATTTCTGGGCTCATTTTTTTGAAAAAATTAATAAAAGAATTAAGGCAACTTCTAAAAATAGGTATTCCTATTTTTGGCTCTCAGATATCCTACATGGGAATGGGTGTCACTGATACCATCGTTGCAGGACAAGCCAGCGCCTTGGATCTATCGGGATTGGCCATTGGAAATGCTCTAACCATGCCCATTTACTTTTTATTTGGTGGCTGCCTATTTGCGGTCACACCTATTGTCGCTCAGTTATTTGGAGCAAGAAAGTACGAGGAAATAGGCGAAAAAGTCAGGCAGATATTGTGGTTAAGCCTAGTAATAGGTATTACTGGTTTTTTTGCATACAGAAACTTAAGCGCTGTTATTCCTTTCTTTGATATCGATCCAGAGATTACCATCATCTCTGATGGCTACCTTAAAGCTATGTCCTATGGCTTCTTTGCCAACATGGTCTTTACCTGTCTGCGTTGTTACAGCGAAGGCATGGGATTAACTTTACCAGTTTTTTGGATTGCATTCGTCGGTATGCTTTTAAACATTCCCCTGGATATTATTTTTGTCTACGGCTACTTTGGTATTCCTCCCATGGGTGGAGTCGGGTGTGGTATTGCTACCTCTATCAATGTCATTGTGGGTATGCTGGTTCTGATTTTGGTGATTTTAAAGAAAAAGGATTATGCGCCAACGAAGCTCTTTTCTAAGTTCTCTAAACCTAGCAAACAAACCACTCTTGAGGCAGTAAAACTAGGGTTTCCCATTGGCTTTGGTCTTTTTGTAGAGCTCAGTATGTTCTCTGGGGCTGCCCTAATTATTGGGTCTCTGGGCGCATCTGTTGTTGGCGCTCATACGGTTGCCATCAATATTGCCAGTGTCTTTTTTATGTTGCCACTATCTATTGGGCTTGCCGCAGCAACGCGTGTAGGAAATCTTGTGGGTGAATCAGATCTTACTCAAGCGCAATATGCTGCTTACGTGACTGTCTTCGTGTGTTTTCTGGGTGCCTGCTTCAACACTCTGTGTATTTTGTTACTCAGAGAGAATTTAGTAGCTCTATATTCCAGTGATGTCGAAGTGATGGCCATTGCAGTCAATCTCCTATTATTTGCTGCAATCTTTCAAATTCCAGACGGTTTACAAATGGGTGCTTTGGGAAGCTTGCGAGGGTACAAAGATACTTTTGCGCCGATGCTCATGCTCATTGTCACCTATTGGCTTCTAGCCCTTCCGGTTGGGTATGTGCTGGTTTATCGAGGCATACTAGGAAATGCCCTTGGAGCTCCTGGTATTTGGATAGGAATGATTGCAGGGTTGGTTGCCTTCTCAGCCTTAATTCTTCCAAGATTAAGGTACACCAGTAAAAAGTTTATTTTAAAGGCTAGCCCAAAACCTCTTTTACCTTAGAGCCAATTTGCAGTAAATTTTCTGCAATGTGCACTCCGCATTCTTGAAGCTTCTTAATCTTGTCAGCTGCAGTACCCTTGCCACCTGCAATAATTGCACCAGCATGACCCATTCTCTTGCCGGCCGGAGCTGTTTGCCCGGCAATGTATGAGATCACGGGTTTTGTGACATGGTCTCTAATGTATTCAGCCGCTTCTTCTTCTGCGGTTCCACCTATCTCTCCCACCATGACAATTGCTGTAGTCTGATCATCTGCCTCAAAAAGCTTCAAGACATCAATGAAAGAGGTGCCAGGAATTGGATCCCCGCCAATACCAACACAAGTGCTTTGACCAAGCCCTAAATCTGTTGTTTGTTTTACAGCCTCATAAGTTAAAGTGCCAGATCTAGAAATAATACCTACTGACCCTGGAAGATGAATGCTGCCTGGCATAATCCCAAGCTTTGCTTCTCCTGGTGTAATGACGCCTGGGCAATTGGGTCCAATTAATTGAATGCCAAGTTCATCTATGCGTTTTTTAACAATTAACATGTCAAGTGTGGGAACACCCTCGGTGATGCAAATAATTAATTTAATGCCTGCATCTGCTGCCTCTAAAATAGAGTCTTTACAAAAAGGAGCTGGAACAAAAATAATGGATGCATTCGGTTGCACGGATTCCATGGCGTCATGAACGGAATTAAAGACTGGCGCACCTAAATGAGTTTGCCCACCCTTTCCAGGCGTTACGCCACCAACAATGTTGGTTCCATACTCAATAGATTGCTCAGAATGAAGTGTGGCTTGAGATCCAGTAAAACCTTGAACCAAAAGACGGGTATCTTTGTTAACTAATATACTCATTTGCTTAACTCCACTGCTTTTTTAGCTGCATCTTCAAGATTATTTAAACTCACAATTTCAGCATTAGATTCAGCAAGAATTTTACTTCCTAAATCAGCATTGTTTCCCTCAAGTCTAACTACTACAGGAATGGAGACGCCTACCTCTTTAATAGCAGCCAAAATCCCTTCTGCTATCAGATCACATCTAACGATCCCGCCAAAGATATTGACCAAGACAACCTTGACCTCTGGGTCTGCTAAAATAATTTTAAATGCTTTGGATACCCTGTCTTGAGTGGCTGTTCCACCCACATCCAAAAAGTTTGCAGGCGCACCACCAAAGTACTTAATAGTATCCATGGTGCCCATGGCCAAGCCAGCTCCATTCACCATACACCCAATGTTGCCGTCTAATGAGACATAGCTTAAATCATGCATTGCAGCCTCTGATTCTTGAGGGTCCTCTTGAGAGGGATCATGCATAACTTGAATTTCAGGCTGACGGTAGACAGCATTTGAGTCAATAGCAATTTTTGCATCCAAGCAGTGCAATTTGCCTCCCTGGGTGATCACCAAGGGATTAATTTCAAGTAAGTTTAAATCATGAGTTATAAATAGATCTGTTAGCTGGGGTAGCATCTTAGAAAACTGCTTAGATTGCTCTGGATTCAATCCTAGGATCTTAGAAATCTTTCTTGCCTGAAATGGCATGGGTCCAGTCAAAGGATCAATTGGCTCATAAATAATTTTTTCAGGTGTGTTTTCTGCTACCTCTTCAATGTTCACGCCACCCTCAGAAGAGCCAATAAACACAATTCTTTGACTGCCTCTGTCAATCACAGCGCTTAAATAAAGCTCTTGATCAATGTCAGTGCATTCCTCAATCAAGATAGAGTTTACAAGCTGTCCTTGCGCATCAGTCTGGTAGGTGACTAAGCGTCTACCCAACCAATGATTAGAGAATTCTACTGCTTCATCGGGGGTAGTAATTAGCTTGACCCCTCCTGCCTTGCCTCTGCCACCAGCATGGACTTGAGCCTTGATCACCCATTTTTTGCCCCCAATATCTCTACAGGCATTCACTGCATCATCCGCAGAAGTTATAACTCTGTTTGTTGAAACAGGTAACCCAAATTTTGCAAAAAGTTCTTTGCCTTGATATTCGTGAAGATTCATTTTTTTCTATTTCCTATGTGTATTGCTTTGCCATTCACTGCCATTGCTGCTTCATGCAGGGCTTCTGAGACGGTTGGATGACTAAATATCGTCAGTCCTAAATCTTCAGCACTTGCTCCAAATTCCATAGCCACAACTCCTTGTTGAACGATATCTGCTGCAGAGGGACCAAAGGCGTGAACCCCGAGTATTGTATCTGTTTTTTTGTCTGCGATAACCTTAACAAACCCAGTACTTTCACCGGACGCAAGTGCTCTGCCACTGGCTGCAAAAGGGAATGAGCCTGATTGAAACTCAATCCCAGCCTCGGTAAGCTCGGCTTCATTTTTTCCGACCCAAGCCACTTCTGGATGAGTGTAAATAACAGAGGGAACAAGGTCATAATGCATCTCAGCATGCTTTCCAGCAATGCGCTCAACCACCATAATGCCCTCTTCAGAAGCTTTATGCGCAAGCATTGGTCCTCTAACAACATCTCCAACGGCCCAAATATTTTTTACAGAAGTCTCACACACCTCATTCACAGGAATGAAGCCTCTCTCGTCCAGCGATAAGCCTGAATCTTCTCCAAGTAGGTTTTCTGTATTAGGCTTTCTTCCCACAGCAACAATTAACTTATCAAAAGTTGCCTCTGAAGAGCCTTCCTTGGTATCAAAGCTCACTTGTACATTTTTTGTACCAGGCTTTGCTGAAGTAACCTTGCAGCCAAGGTTAATGTTCAAGCCTTGTTTATTAAACTCTCTAAAAACATCTTTAGAAATCTTCTGATCCGCCATAGGAAGAAAATCATCCATTGCCTCGAGCACTGTCACTTCTGCGCCCAATCTTGCCCAGACGCTACCAAGCTCCAAACCGATAACCCCTGCCCCAATAATCCCTAGTTTCTTTGGCACGGCAGTAAACTCTAAAGCGCCAGTACTATCAACAATGTTCTTTTGATCGATGGGGGCCACTGGGATATTGATAGGAGATGAGCCGCTAGCTATAACAATATTTTTTGTTTCAATAGTCTCGACTTCTCCATTCAAAGAAACCTCTATCTGACTTGCGTTTAACACTTTTGCAGACCCAAAAATTGACGTGACTTTATTTGCTTTAAATAAACCTGAGACACCTGTGGTTAACTGCGAGACTATCTGATCTTTACGAGCCATCATTTTTGGAATATCTAGCTTAGGAGGAGCAACCTCAATCCCATGATCTGCTAGGTGATTCAAGGCATCCGAATATCTGTGTGAAGAATCTAGCAGGGCCTTTGATGGGATACACCCAACATTTAAACAAGTGCCTCCAAGCTGCGCCTTGCCGCTAGCATCAAATGACTTCTCAATGCAGGCAGTCTTTAGCCCAAGTTGAGAGGCTCGAATAGCAGCTACATATCCGGCAGGTCCGCTTCCAATTATGACAACATCATACATATTTCACCCTCATATATTGAGTAATAGTTTTTCTGGAGACTCTAACTGATCTTTAATCGCTATCAAGAAGGCTACAGCCTCCTTGCCATCCAGCAATCGGTGATCATAACTCATGGCTAAGTACATCATGGGTCGGATCACCACTTCACCATTGCGAGCAACTGGTCTGTCTTGAATTGTGTGCATGCCCAAGATTGCAGTTTGGGGTGCATTCAAGATGGGCGTTGATAATAAAGAACCGAAGACTCCACCATTTGAAATGGTAAAGGTGCCTCCGTCCATATCAGCCATTGATAATTTTCCATCTTTTGCTTTGATTGAATAATCTAGAATAGATTTTTCAACATCTGCCAGCCCTAAATTATCTGCATCTCTAATTACCGGGACAACCAGCCCTCGATCAGTGGAGACCGCCACTCCTATATCTTGATAGCCATGATAAACAATGTCATTTCCATCAATAGATGCATTAACAACAGGAAATTTTTTCAACGCATGAACAGCCGCCAAAACAAAGAAGCCCATAAAACCGAGCTTCACTCCATGCTCAGCCTCAAAGTCCTTTCCAAATTTTGCTCGTAAGTCCTTGATGGGCTGGAGGTCAACTTCGTTAAAAGTAGTTAGCATGGCAGTTTCTTGTTTAACCGCAAGTAATCTTTTAGCAATAGTAGAGCGTAATCTAGACATGGGAACGCGCTCCTCATGTCTGTCTGAGGCTGCCCCGGTCTGAGGGGCTGACTGAACAATCTTTGCTGTTGGAATTGGTGCTGGGGCCGCGGAGATGCTTTCCTCTAGGTGATTGACCACATCTGCTTTGGTGACTCTGCCATCTTTTCCAGACCCGCTAACTTCTGAAGCTTCAAGATTGTGCTCTTTAAGTAATTTTTTGGTAGCCGGGCCATTCTCTTTAACCACATCAGAAGAGCTTGTTGATGTTGTATTCGAAGGCGTCTCTGTTGGTTGATTGGATTCAATAACTGGCTCCTTGGTAGTTTCTTGCACGGCTCCTTGTTGTTCAAATTGAGCAATCAGCTCTGCACTTAGGACGATCTCGCCTGCAGGCTTAAGAATTTTTGATATCATCCCATCAAAAGGTGCCACTACTTCCAGCACTACTTTGTCCGTTTCTATTTCAGCAATGACCTCATCCTGCTTCACGGCCTCTCCTTCTTGCTTAACCCAATTTGCAATGGTGCCATCTGCAACAGATTCTGGAAAAGTGGGTGATTTAATTTCTGTGGCCATAATATCTCTCTATGATGTTAAAGCTTCGTTGACCAAAGCTTCTTGTTGTTGAAGGTGTAATTTATTAAGGCCTACGGAAGGTGCAGCCGAAGCTTTTCGACTAATCAACCTAATCTGAGGACCTTGAATGCGATCAAGAACAATCTGCAGTCTATGTCGATGACTAAACCAGGCACCTTGGTTACTGGGTTCCTCTTGGCACCAGACAAAATCTTTGGCTTGAGGATAAGCCTCTAAGATCGCTTGCAAGGTATCATATGGAAAGGGGTAAAGCTGTTCCACTCTAACCAAAGCCACATCTTCCATGCCTAGCTCATGCCGCTTTTGATCAAGATCATAGAAAACTTTACCAGAGCACATGATTATCTTGCTCACTTTGCTGGACTGAGCATCCACATCATCAATGACATACCTAAAAGAGCCATTGGTTAAATCGTGTATTTGGGAGACTGCCTTGGGATTTCTAAGAAGACTTTTTGGAGAAATAATAATCAGCGGACGTCTCATCTTTCTAATGGTTTGAAGCCTAAGTAAATGATAGATCTGCGCAGGCGTACTGGGCACACAAACTTGGATATTTTCATCTGCACAAAGTTGCAAGAATCTCTCTATTCTTGCGCTACTATGTTCCGGACCCTGCCCTTCGTAACCATGAGGCAGAAGCATCACCAAGCCAGATAGTCTTTCCCATTTGTGCTCTGCTGAGACAATAAATTGGTCTATAACTACTTGGGCTCCATTTACAAAATCACCAAATTGAGCTTCCCAGATCACTAGGCCAGAAGGACGTGTTGCAGAGTAGCCATACTCAAAGCCCAAAACTGCTTCTTCGGATAAAAGGGAGTCATAGATATTAATAGTTGTTCCAGCATTCTCAGCAACTTCAATCAGCGGTATATATCCAACACCGTCTGTTTGATTAAAAATTGCTGCATGTCTGTGTGAAAAAGTTCCTCGCCGAACATCTTGGCCAGTAAAACGAATCGGATAGCCTTTATCCAAGAGTGTTGCATAAGCCATATTCTCTGCAAAACCCCAATTAATTGGTGTT
>Ga0115570_10000585_pt1 | contig 30353 bp, 20 predicted proteins | sample COGITO_mtgs_1205_3_FD_87294 | JGI IMG/M metagenome (GOLD analysis project Ga0115570, IMG submission 87294) | Pelagic marine microbial communities from North Sea - COGITO_mtgs_120524 | ecosystem: Environmental > Aquatic > Marine > Epipelagic | place: Germany:Helgoland, sampling site Kabeltonne... | reverse complement strand
TCCTTAGGATATACGGTTGCAAAGTCATTATAATAAGCCGCTAATTCTGCAATCAAGAAGAAAAGAAATAAACGACTAACAAAGAAAAATTTGTTGGGTAAATCATAGATAAGGAAATAGCTGAAGAATAAAGCAAAAAAAGTATTCCCTAAACGAGGGAGATTAATTAGAGTCTCAACCGGATTAATCGCATAAAAATAAGAAAGTGCATTCCAAATGATATAAAAGAGGTAGAGGTAAATAAATACACTTTTAAAAAGAGGTCTAAAGGCATTATTTAGCGCATTTTGGGAAAACAAAAAATATAGACAACTTAATATATTAATTGCTCCTAAATAAATCCATTGGGGAGCCAAAATATCAATAGCACCGAAATTTGATAAAGATCCTGTAATAATATATAGGATTAACAAAAAATATTTAGGCAGATGGTGTGACGACATATTTAAGGAACTCATATAAAATATTTGATACAAATTTAAAAAAAAACCCTCGCTTTGCGAGGGTTTATATTTAAGTGATTGTTATAATTAACTAGTCACAAGCAGTAGCTGAAATTATAGCTAACTCATCGTCGTTGCTAATTACACCAGTGAAGGTAACAGTGGAAGAAACTCCACCACGTCCGTCAGCTGTAGCATCTGCATTGGCAGCATCAGCAGCAAAAGCAGCAGATATATCAGCATAAGGTGTTGCTGTATCATCATTATCTATTCCAACTACATCAGCAAAGTCAATAGAAACCGTAATTGTTTCATTAGTTGCTCTAACAGCAGTAATATAGGCTGGCCAAGTAGAAACACCTGGAGCTTCTAAACAAGCTTCTTGGAATGGAACAGGATCATTAACCCCATCCTGACTAGCTAAAGTAGCTTCAGTGTAAGTTACAGTTGTTGATAAATGAATATCAAAAGATGGCTCAGCACCAGGAGTTAACAATAAGTCGGTAGATGGAGCCACAACAGACTCAAGATCTGCGTTTGTACTTCCTAAGTCTACAACTCTAACTTTATTCATAGATGATAAATCTACCGTAGCCAAATTACTATTATAAATGCTTACTGTTACAGCTTCTTCTCCTGCAGTAATTGCTGGATCATCTTTTACGTTTGCAGTGTTTACCCAACTGTCTAGATCAGCAGATCCAGAGAAAAATCTAATGATTTCTCCAGTAGTTGTTGCAGTAACAACTCCAGAAGCACCACCAAAATATATATATAAGCCACTATTAGCTGTAAGATCCGTAACAGTATCACCCTCAAGTGTAACAGAATCAACACCAGTAAGAGCTACAGTGGTTAATGTATTTGTTGTAGAATCAAAGTCAGCATTAGTTGAAAACGCAATTAAACCAGTAACTTCTGGGTCTCTCGTAACAGTTAAATTAGATATGTTTTGTGCTTCAGTATCTGCGATAGTTATACTCGCATTTTGACTTGCAAGTGTAAGATGAGTTGTTGCAGCAGGCATTTGAGTGAAAGCATCGATTGCTTTTACTGTAACATTAGTTGCTGCAGCAGAGACAATTGATCCACCTGTAACAACATCAACAGCTGGTAGGTTAATTACTGGTACTTCCCAAGTTACTGCCTTTCCAAATGCTGTCATTGCTGGAGCAATAATTGCAGGTGAAGTATTTAAATCAACAGTATTCGTTGGCGAAACCATTGCTGTTAAGTCGACAGCAATTGCAGCATCAAAATCAGCTGCACCGTGAGAGGTAAGACCCGTAAAATGAAGAGCACCACCTGTTGCATCGATAGATCCTCCAACAGAAGCTAATACATTAGCTCTAAATACTGTAGTATCAGTTGCGTCAATAGTAAGTGTAGTTGCAACACTTTCTAAAGAATTCAACAATATTGAGGTTGCAGCAGTACCACTAACTTGGAGTGAAGCAGCAGCTGCAGTTAGTGTAGAAGTAATTTCTGTTGCTTTTGGAGCTACTAAATAAGTAAAACCTGCTGCTCCTAAAGAAACAGTTCCAGCATTACCGAAAGTTAAAATACCAGCACCAGCGCCAGCATCTAAATGACCTGTAATGTCTACACCAGCAAAATTAATTGTTGTTGCAGTAGAAGCATCTGCTGCCGCTATAATAACATTACCTCCAACTGATGAAAGTTGAGAATAGTCTAATGGTACTGCTGCACCACCGTGATCGATTGTTATACTTCCAGTGACAGTTCTAATCTCGTCATCTCCCATATCAGCACCTGCTATGATATAATTATCATCAACAAATGCAAGGTTAGCAAAATTGAAAGGCGTAGATGATGTTACTTTCAGTCCAGAATTGGCATTATCTTTACCATCACCAAGAACAGTTGCTATCTTACCAACAACAGCATTTATACGATCAACTAATGCAGTTCCAGAAGAAGTGAATGTAGTGTAATTAACTTCAACACGGCCATTAACAATAACGTTAGGCGCATCTGGATCAGTAGAAATTAAAGATTCAGCGTATAAAAGTGTTGCTTCGTTTGTAATGACAACATTTTGGTTGATCACTGAAGAAGCTTGCAATAATTCGTTTAAACCACCTCTGATGTTTGCAAGAGTAGAGGAAATAATTCCCAAATCCGTGGTAGTTACATCGGCATCTAAAGAAGCCGCTAAAGCAGCAAGTTCGTCAGACAATTCACCTAGTTCGTCAGACAATCCACCTAGTTCGGTTGAGTGTTGACCTAATACTGTTTCAAGACCATCAACAGTTGCTTGTACGTTAGCAACGGCTTGCGCAAGACCAGTCAAACCATCTACTGAAGTTTGTAGACTAGTAATTTGAGATGTCAACTCTGCGAATTGATCATCGTAGTTTTGACATCCAACAACCGTTAGTGCAAGTGCCAAAAGACTTAATAAACCTTTTTTCATTTTTGATAAATTTAATTAAAATTAATAATGCTTTTTAAAATTTAGATTAACATTTGTTTGCAAATATAAGTATTCTAAGCAAACATCAAATGTTTTTATTAAAAAAAAAAGGATTTTCGAGGATAATATTCTAATAAAGAGCACATATAAAAAAACCCTCTACTAGAGAGGGTTTAAAGATTTTTAAGACTTTTCTACAAAGCATTAACGGTATTTATAATGCAATAATACAACAATAATCTAACAAATTTGACAAATAGCACCTCATTTTTATTAACAATTCTTAATAAAATAATTGTCTGGAGCTTATAGTCAAGAAGATGCACTCGCTATAATAGTCAATGATACCTTAAGCTGCTTAAAAAAGTAATTAGTTAAAAGCGAATAAACTTGAAGTAGGCCTACCGGAAGTTAAATCCAAGTTAGCGTCAATTGCTTAAGCCTTACAAGATAATTCATATACCCTAGCTAACTTTAAAAATATAATATTGATGGGATTATTGAAAACAATTCCATTGTGTCACTCAACAGTCCCATCAATAGTATCCCATTTTTGGAATTGGCAGTAACTTTAGTCTAAAGGGCTTTAAAGGCGATTAATGTAAACTGATAAACACAGATGGTAACCGCGCAAAAACACAATAACAAATTGAAAAAACTGAAATTTTCGGAAATATGGGGTGATTGCCTCGAAGTAATCTAAGAGGAGATGATTTTTTTTCAACTAAATTATTACATTAAACTTCTTCTCTTCAATTGGTGAACATGGCCGGCTTTTCAAGAGAAACTGTTTTCCTTATTTTTATATGGTAGGTCATGAAGAAACATCTAGTTAAGCCTATAATTTTAGGCTGATTTCATCATTTATAAGAATTATGACTTACGCTTCCAGATCTGTGTTCTCCCTAAAAAAGAAAAACCCAAAAATCCGCGTACATTTAGGGTGTTAGCATCGGCTAAACTAATCGTGCAATCATATGACTTTCCGTTAGCAGGATCCATGATATCTCCATCTGTCCAAATATCACCGTCTTGCACCAGGCCTTTCACTATAACTAAACCCTCGATAGGTTGATCTTTCTCTCTGCCTTTACAATTGACACATACTTTACCTTGATCTTCTGGTAGTAACAGTCGTTCGATACGTCCATAGAGTTTGCCGTCCTCTATATAAAGGACAATTTCTGATTTTTCAACCCCGGTCTCATCATCAATATTGACCCATGTGCCAATAACACTATTGGGTTGAAAAGAAAATAAAAGTGCTGCGATTAATGCTTTCATGTTTTTTTTCTAAAAATAGGAAAAGATCAAGAATTAACAGAAAATGGGTTTCAAAGTTTTATGTAACTTTCAATCATGAGATATTTAAAATACCTTCTTTTGATCCTAAGCTTGATTTGCTTTTTTGAGGTTTATTATTTGCACAGCCAACTCAGTTTTATTGACAAACCTTATTTGTATGCTGGGATAGGTTTGCTAGTTTCTTTCATTTACTTTTTTAGCAAACAAAAAAAGTCTGATGCCTTTCATTAAAAACAAGCTTCTCAATCTCAATTTTCTGGCTGTATGATACTTTCTGAAACAGAAGAAATGTTAGTAATTATTTTTGGGGCTTTTATGTTTATGGCCATCATAAGTAACACCATTAAAGACTACAGAAGAATGACTCGTGAAGCCAAAAAAGAAGTTGCACAACGCGAAAAAGACGAAGCTTATGTCAAACAACTCAAAGAGGTGATTGATTTGAAAGCCGAAAAGTTGCAAAAACAAATCAAAGAAAAAAGCGAGGAGAAGAAAAACTAAACTTAAAAAGAAAAAGGCTCCATAAAGTTTCATTACATTTGTACCTACAACAGTTATTCAATTGCAATGAAAACAGTTTATCACTCCGCAGCAACAAGAGGTCATCAAGACCATGGCTGGTTAAAGGCGAATCATTCCTTTAGTTTCGCAAACTGGCATAATCCAGAACGAGTTCACTTTGGGGCCTTAAGGGTCTTAAACGACGATTATATAGCAGCAGGAACTGGTTTTGGAACCCATCCACATGACAATATGGAAATTATCACCATTCCACTAGTTGGAGATTTGACCCACCAGGATAGCATGGGGCATTCTGCCGTAATTTGCGAAGGTGACATTCAAGTGATCAGTGCAGGAACGGGAATTTATCACAGTGAGCAAAACAAAAGACAGGATAGTCAAGTAGAATTATTACAATTATGGCTTTTCCCAAATGAGCAAAATGTCAGCCCGCGCTATGACCAGATTTCGATTAGAGATTTAAAAAAAGAAAACACTTTCTATCAAATCTTATCGCCAAATAAAGAAGACGAAGGCTCGTGGATCTATCAAGATGCCTGGATGTGTTTGGGAGATTTTACACAAGAAACAAAAACTTCCTATTTATTAGGCAAGCCAAATAATGGCGTGTATATTTTTGTCATTGAAGGCAGCGCTCAAATTGGCGGACAAACACTCAGCAAGAAAGATGCTTTAGGGGTATGGGACACACCTACTATTGATTTCAATGTTGACAAAGATTCCCGCATTTTATTAATTGACGTTCCCTTAAAATTTTAATATGATTAACGAAGAAACCCCCCTAAAACAAGCCATAAATTACTTACAAGAGCGCATCGACAAGAATGAAGTGAAAGATGCCGTTCACAAAATTAAGTTTATGACCGCGAGGGATGTCCTCAAAGAGTTGTTGAAAGGATAAAACTCACTTATTTCATCTTTTATTATCAGTCTTAGTAAAAATTAAAGATATTTGAATCTAGAGATGATGAAGATGAAGAAGGTTTATCCTTATTTACTGATCTTTTTAATTGCAATAGAAAGCCTTGACCTGCTTTACGGTCAAGAAATATCTCCTATACAAGTTTTTACACCCCAGCAAACCAACCTAGGGAATCAAAATTGGATGATTTCTCAAGGAAACGATCAAACGGTCTATTTTGCGAATAATCAAGGCCTTGCTAGTTATAATGCTTCTCAATGGAAACTTCATCCTGCAGAGGACAATTCAATTATACGGTCTGTCAAAGTAATCAATGATCGTGTTTATGGCAGTAGCTATAGAGATTTTGGGTTTTGGGAAAGAGATAAAGCTGGGGAATTACAATACACCTCTCTTAGTAAAGTTCTAGGGATTGATATATTAGAAGACGAACAATTCTGGAATATTATTAAACAGCAGGAAAAGGTGGTGTTTCAGTCTTTAAATCGTTTGATTTTCTTTCATCCTGAAACCAAGGAAATCTCTTTTCTTTCAACAAAGAATACCCTTTTAAAATCATTTAAATTAGGGGAGCAACTTTATTATCAAGTACAAGATGAAGGCCTCTACCAGGCCATAGATGGCAAGGCTAAGTTGATCTCCAATGCCCCTCTATTTAAAGATCAAAGTCTGGTCAATCTCTTTAAACAAAACAAGGGGTTCATGGTTGTGACCCAAGAAAACGGACTTTATTCTTGGCAAAATAATCAACTTTCTCCCTGGACAAAACCCAACAAAATTTTATTAAAGCAATACAATATATATTCTGCTATACAACTTAACAACAAAGGGTATGCTCTGGGAACGGTAGGAAAAGGCTTACTTATCTTATCAGAAGACGGGACATTAACACAAGAGCTAAACCAGGAAAAAGGCCTTTCAAACAACACCGTTCTATCCCTCTTTGAAGACCAATACTCAAATCTGTGGCTAGGATTAGACAATGGAATTAATTTAATCAATCGATCCTCTGCCTTTAAAGAATATATTGATGTAAATGGTCAACTAGGGTCTATTTACACTTCCTCTTTACACAAGGGTTATTTGTATCTCGGCACAAATCAAGGGCTCTATGTAAAAAAGAGAGAAAATAATGAAAAATTTAAACTGATTGAAAAAACACAAGGACAAGTATGGAATTTAACTACCATCGATGGGACTTTATTTTGTGGACATAATAGAGGCGCTTTACTGGTCAAAGGAGAAGAGGTAGAATTAGTTTCTGGTGTAATGGGAACTTGGCTATTTAAACAACACCCTAAGCAGTCTAACCTTATTTTTATGGGAAATTATACCGGTTTATATGTACTCGAAAAAAAAGCCGGAGCATGGGTTTATCGCAATAAAATATCGGGATTTGATATCTCCTCGCGCTTTTTTGAATTCAGTACTCCATCGCAAATTATCGTCAACCACGAGTACAAGGGTGTTTTCAAGATAAAGCTAGATCAAGATTACCAAAAAGCAATCGCCATAGAGTTAGATCCTGCAAGCTGTATAAGTTGTAATGCTAGTTTGGTGAATTTTAATGAAAACATATATTACCAAGCAAAAGACAAGCTTTACAAATACAATCAAAAAGAAAACGTTTTTAAAAAAGATTCACTCTTATCTACCCTTAGCAATGTGACAGATTTTCCCCAAGGAAAATTACTTAATGACCCTACAGGAGAGTTGTGGTTATTCACAAAAAACAACCTCTACTATATAAATAAAGGGGATAAAGTACTAGCAAATGGAGTTGCATTAAATGAAAAAGATCGAAAAAATGTTTCTGGTTTTGAACATATTAATTTACTCAAAGAGAAAAACTATTTGATCGGCACAAACAAAGGTTATCTAAAAGTTGATTTAAATAATATAGACAAAGAAAAAACCAAGCCCAAATTGAGTTCAATTAATGCTGATAATAAACAAGAAAATCGGGCTGTAAATCTAAACGAAGAAGGGAATTTACCCTTTGAATATAACAACCTTAGTTTTCAATTTACCAGTTACGATTTTAACAGATATGGAGAAACCCGCTTTCAATACATCTTAGAAGGAGAAGACGAACAATGGAGTAACTGGACAGAAAGTACAAGTATAGATTATGCCAATTTAGATTATGGGAAATACAGCTTTAAACTACGTAGTAAAAAAGGCAATTCCGTTTCTGAAATAATCACATCTCCAATAATTTATATAAATCCTCCATGGCATCTTAACAGAATTGCTATTTCAATCTACGTCATTGTTTTTGTCATATTACTTATGCTATATAATAACTATTACAAACAGAAATTAAAACGACAACGCAATTCCCTCGAGAAGGAAAATAAACGTTTGTTAGAAATTCAAGAACTAGAAGCCCAAAAAGAAATCATACGTTTAAAAAATGAACAGCTACAAAAAGACATCGAAGGGAAAAGTAGAGAATTAGCTGTTGCTACGATGAGTACTTTAAAACGAAATGAATATTTGAATTCCATAAAAGCAGAATTAGAAACCATTAAAGGGGAGGCTAAAGCCAAAAAACTAATAAAAAGCATTAACTCAAAACTGAAAAATAATGATGATTGGGAGTACTTTAAAAAAGCCTTTGACAACACCGATCAACCTCTTTTTAGTAAACTAAAAGACGCTCACCCCAGCTTGACTAAAAACGATTTAAAACTTTGTGCTTACCTGCGACTCAATCTATCATCTAAAGAAATTGCACCCTTATTAAACATTTCTGTTCACAGTGTAGAAATTAAAAGATACCGCTTGAGAAAGAAAATAGGGCTTGAAAGAAGTCAAGGAATTGTGGAGTATATTATGCTCTTTTAATAATCTCATGTATAGTAATCCTTTAGGCTTCTTTTTAACATAATTCATTGGCCATTTAGTCTGTTAAATACTGATAATCAGCTTGTTTAATAAAAGTTAAACAAAATTTAATCTTTTGATTACAAACCATTAAAACATCACTTGTATACTTTTTGTATAGTTTTTTTGCTTGGTCTGTAAAACTTTTATGCCTATTATTGTTAGCTTAACTAGAAAATAAAAACTATTTAGATGAAAATTTTTTTAAACCTTATTATTTGGGTTTCTTTCTGTGCGATAGGGTTTGCTCAAGACCTGACGGTTTCAGGTATCGTACTTGATTTTGAAAACAAACAACCTCTGCCAGGGGCTACTGTTTTTATTGATGGTACAACTAAAGGAACAACAACCGATTTTGATGGAAATTACACCCTTGATGCTCAACAAGGGGATCGTATAACATTTGATTATGTGGGTTATCAAAGTAAGACTATTACTTTCGAAGGTAACGGAATACTTAATGTGGAATTAACTTCTGATAATGATTTGGAAGAAGTGGTTGTGGTTGGTTATGGAACTCAAAAAAGAAGTAATCTTGTAGGCTCAGTAGCAACAGTTGATGTAAAAAAAGCAACACAAATACCTACTACTAACGTTTCTGAACTTTTACGTGGTCGCGCTGCCGGAGTGCAGGTGACTCTAGGTGATGCACGTCCAGGTGGATTCTCTAATATTGTTATTCGTGGAAATGTATCTGTGGCGGGTGGCAACAATCCGCTTATTATTGTAGATGGACTGCCTTATGATAATTTAAATGACATATCACCTGATGATATTCAAAGTGTTGAAATTTTAAAGGATGCTGCCTCCACTTCTATCTATGGTGCTAGAGCATCAAATGGTGTAGTATTGGTTACTACAAAAAAAGCGAAAAGTGGCTATACCACTTTTAACTATGCAGGTTATGTAACGACTCAAACACTTACACGAAATTTTGACCTATACGATGCCGCAGGATTCTTTAATTACAAAATGGATGCCTGGAGAGCTAGAACAGGGATTGCTAATCCTCCTTACAGATTTGTTTGGGATGAGTTTGAACTGGATTTAATAGAAAATCAAAACTATGTTGATTGGGAAGATCTAGCGCTTCAAGATGCCCTATTAACCAATCATTCGTTAAGTTATTCTTCAGGAACTAAAAAATCAACTGTTTATTCAAGTTTAAATTATTTTTCTCAAGACGGGGTAATCCCAAATTCAGGATTTGACCGTTTACAATACAAGTTAAATTACACCCATAAATTAACCGACAAATTGAGTATTGATGGAATATTAAATGTCCAAAACTCAAAACAAAACAGAGAAACAGGGGGGCTTTTCTTAGCCAACCTAAGTCCTATTGCTAAGCCCTTTGATGATGAAGGAAATTTGGTGAAATACTATTTTGGGGAAGAAAATTCTAACGCCGTCAACCCACTTTGGGATCAACGCGAATCTGTAGACGAGACTGAAACAAACTTGACCGATATTAGTGTACGTTTGAATTATAAAATTACTCCTAAAATAAATTATTCCCTTAAAACATTCTTTAGAAACAGAAATACAGATCAAGGAACTTATCGTTCCTCTCTTCATTCTGCGGGAGATGAAGGAAATAATGGAATTGGTGTCTTAATTGATACTCAATATAAACAAGTTCTAGTAGAACATATCTTAAATTACAACATTTTGGACAGCGATTTTCACAACCTAGATTTTACTGGGGTACACGCCTATGACGAACAAAACTTTAAGTACAACCAATTAGACAAAGGAGATTTTGTAAACGATGCCCTAAGATATAATGGTTTAGCCTCTGATTTACTTAGTAATGGTAGAGATGTATGGAGAAGACGAGTTTTATCATTCATGGGGCGTATTCGCTACTCATACCAAGATAAGTACTTACTTGAAGTAACTTCACGTGCAGATGGTGCTTCAGTCTTCTCTGAAGACAACAAGTGGGGGATCTTTCCAGCAGCTTCTGTGGCCTATAAAGCTGAAAAAGATCTAAATATAGAGGCAATTGATCAGTTAAAGTTTCGATTAAGCTATGGGTCTACAGGGAACCAAGGGATAAACCCATTAGAATCCTTAGGCGTAGCTGACTATAATCCATATATATTTGGAAATACAGTCGTTAGTGGATCATCTGCATCCTCGCGATTAAGAAATCCTGGGTTACAGTGGGAAACAACCACGACCTTAAATGCAGGACTAGACTTTGAGATTTTTTCGAATCGATTTAGAGGAACGCTTGAGTATTATAAATCTAATACAAACGACTTATTATTAGACAGGCAATTGGCTTCTTCTTCAGGTTATACGGTAACTCGATTCAATGTGGGAGAACTTCAAAATACAGGTTTAGAAATCACTTTAAACAACGCTATCATTCAAAGCAAAGATGTTTCTTTAGACATCGGTTTGGTCTGGTCTACTAACAATAATGAGATTGTATCTTTAACCGGAGAAACACAAGTAGACCCATTAACTGGAGAGGAATATTTCATTGATATTACAGATCAATCTGGTAGACGCTTGTCTATAGGGGAATCTATCAATAGTTTATGGCAACCTGAATATGCTGGTATTTATCAAGAAGCGGACTTTATCGCTGGAAACCCTGTAACTCCAGAAGTAGGAGCAAGACCAGGACACATTAGAGTAGTAGATCAAAATAATGATGGACTTATCGATATTAATGATAATGTGTTTCTCAACAGAGACCCCGATTGGTATGGATCAATCAATACTACATTACGAGTAAAAAACTTCGACTTTTTTATGGACTGGTACTTTTTACAAGGAGCTACAGCCATCAATTCAGTGTTGGCTAATGGAGAATTTTGGAAAGCTTCTGTCAATGGACCTATTGTTCCTTATTACACAGATGCGGCTCCTTCTTCACTTTGGCCAAAAGCTAATGCTACCGCTGCTTGGTTAAAGCATTTAAATTCATTCGCTGCACAGGATGCCTCTTATGTCAGATTAAGAACGGTTACTGTAGGCTATAATTTTGGAAATGCAATAAACAACTTCTTGAATACGAAATCAGGACGTGTCTATTTTACAGGAACTAATCTATTGACATTAACAGATTTCTTATCCTATTCTCCAGAACAGGATTTAAGAGCAGGTGTGTTTCCTGAAACAATGAATATGACCCTTGGATTTAAATTATCGTTTTAAAAGTACTGACTCATGAAAAAATTACATATAACATTAATGACTTTAACCTTGGTACTCTTTAGTTCTTGCTACCAAGATGACTTTTTGAAAGACGAATTATTGTCAAATAATTCCGTAGATTTCCTTTATTCAAGCTCGGATGGAATTGCCAATGCAGTGGTAGGTCTATACGCCCTAAATCGAGAGCCTTATCAAAGAGATTGGTTTAATGGGGCTATCCCCTTGATACTTCAAGCAAAAAGTGATATATCTGCTGGTGTTGATGGAGAAATATCCTTGTTTAGCAATTGTTTCTGGGGCTGTGGTCTTGGAGGTGATTATGGTACAGAAGCTGCCTATGGATACTATTGGGCACATAATTATCGTATCATCGATATTACCAATAATATTATAATAGGTGGGGAATCATTAATCGAAGCGGGTGACACAAGTGATGAATTACTCATGAACTTAGCTGAAGCAAAAACATTTAGAGCACATGCCTACTTCACACTCTACCGAATGTTTAACAATATTTATATCAAAACAGAGCCTACCACTCCAGAGACAGCATTTGATCGACCCTCTGAAAAGTCTTCACAAGAAGACATATTTACATTGATCCGTGCCGATTTAGGATATGCGAGTGACAACCTTTCTTATACGACTAACCAATTTGGACGTTGGACAAAAGGTGCGGTAGATCATTTACGAGCTAAAGTGGAGATGTGGGACAACAATTATTCTGAAGCAGCCTCTATTGTTGATGAAATAATTGATGAAGGACCCTATAGCTTGGTAGATGTCGCTGACGTATTTTCTGGAGAAATGACTCATTCAGAAACCTTATTTGCCATCAACTTTGAAAAAAACGCAATCGGTGGTGGAGCTTGGCATCAAATGAATTGGCAAACAGTCGCACATTACTCAGCTGTACCTGGATTGAAACAGACTGTTGAGAATGGAGGTGCTGGTTTTGGTTTTATGACCTTAAACCCCTATGCCGTGGATTTAATCAACGAAAACCCTGAAGATCAGAGAAAAGAAAATTATTATATTTTTAACTATAACTACAACGATGAAACAACTCTCCCTGCAGGAAAAAGTATCGGTGATCCTTTAGACTTATACGATAACGTAGCAGCAGATGATGACTTTTTCATGTATTTCAAAAGACAAAGTCCGGGGGTTATTAAGTTCCTCGATAAATCGATTGATGCTACAGATCGTATGCATTTTAAAAATGTGATGATTTATCGCCTAGCTGAAACTTACTTAATTGGTGCTGAAGCCCACTTAGAAGCAGGTAATCAGAATCAAGCATTACAATATTTGAATGCGGTGAGAACACGAGCAGGAATTCCTGCTGCTGCAACTGCTTCGATAGAAAACATCTTTGAAGAAAGAGCAAGAGAATTGGCTTTTGAAGGCCAACGCTGGTATAGTTTAAAAAGAAAGGGACTACTTTATGATTATTTGTTAGATCATATGAACGCTCCCTTACTTAACGAATATTATGCAAGAAACCACGTCAATCCAATCGAGGTATTAGAGCCACATATGGTTCATTTACCTATACCGCAAGGTGTTCTCGATTTACTTGGCGCCGGCTATCCTCAAAATGAGGGTTATTACTAAACTGAATTATTAATTAAAATTTAAATTATGAAGATTAACAATTATTTTATTCTCGCTATTATGGCATTGTTCGTTATCGTTTCCTGCGGTAAGGACGACCCTGTAGGGCCACAAATTGATTTAGAAGAACCAGATGATACAGATCCTGTATTTATTGCAGTAGACCCAGATATTAATGACGGGATCATCACTTTTGAAGAAACAGGGCCAAGCTTTGATGTGGAAAATCTACAAGGAGAAACCAGAGAAGCTGGTAACTGGGGTAGATTTGGAGGATTAAACGATCAAGATATTACAATTGAATACGTCGATAATCCGGCCGTTGATGATGTTAATGGCTCATCTCGTGTAGTTAAAGTTACTGAACCCGCTGGAATTGAAAGCTGGGCTGGTTTCTACTTTATGTTAGAAAACAACATTAGCTTTCCTGCTGGGCAAGAGGCGATTTCTCTGCACTTCTATTCACCTGCGGCAGGTCATAACGTACTTCTTAAATTAGAAGATGGGTTGGCTAACGGATCGGATGGTAAAAAAAGCACTGGAGATCTATTTGCTGTCACAACAGGAACAGGATGGGAAACTATAGTTTTCAATATTCCTGAAGTTGCAGGAGAACGAAGCGACATTTACAATACCATTACCATGATTTTAGGTTATGGAGTAAACAATTCTGTTGAAACTAGCTATCATATAGATAACTTTACATTTGCTGAACCAGTAGAGGTCGTAATTCCAAATGCACCAACAACTGGACCAGCTGCGCCAACCTACGATGCATCAGAAGTAATCTCAATCTTTAGTGATGCATATACTCCTTTGGATGGAATTAATTTTAACCCTAATTGGGGACAATCGACTGTAGTTTCTACAGAAACAATTGATAATAATACTGTTTTAAAATATGATAATCTAAATTACCAGGGTACAGCATTAGCTTCTCCAACAGATTTCTCTGGGAAAGCAAGACTTCATATTGATTATTTTACAGGTAATGCTACCACCTTGAAATTTTTCTTAATCAGTCCTGATGGAGCTGATGAAGGGGATGCACCAGAAGAAATAGCCTATGATTTAGATGTAACATCCGCTCCAGGAGAATGGAATAGTGTAGATATCGATCTTTCTCATTTTGCCACTGTGGTAGATCTTGAAAATGTAATCCAATTCAAAGTTGAAGGAAATGGAATTGTTTACTTTGATAATATCTACTTCTTTGGTGGTGGATCTGATGCAGGTACTGATTATAATGCCGCATTTACAGGAACTTTCGGTGGGGCTACAGTAGCAGATAATGTCTATAACTTCCCAACAGGTTCAGAAGCTTGGGCTGGATTTGCTAACGAAAATGCTGATATTTATCCTTTATCATTTGAACACGGAGGAAGAATTACATTCACTGGTTCAGCTGCTTCAACAAATGTGTTAGTAAACTTCAGATTTGAAAGATTACCACACCCTGATGTTGATCCTGCGTTTTCTACCTCAAATGTAACCGTAAGCGGTTCAGAAGCAGTAGAATATACTGTAGAGATCCCTCCACAAGACGCAGCAAATACTTACAGTTCTGCTTTGCTTTACTTAGTAACACAAGATGCGGCAGTTACGTTAACTAATATTGTAATTAGATCCTACGACGCACCTCCTTCTGGAACAAATTATAATGCTGCATTTACAGGAACTTTCGGTGGGGCTACAGTAGCAGATAATGTCTATAACTTCCCAACAGGTTCAGAAGCTTGGGCTGGATTTGCTAACGAAAATGCTGATATTTATCCTTTATCATTTCCTAATGGAGGTAGAATTGCATTTAACGGTAGTACAGCAGGAACAGATGTATCAATTAACTTCAGGTTTGAAAGATTACCACACCCTGATGTTGATCCTGCATTCTCTACCTCAAATGTTACGGTTAGCGGCTCTGAAGTCACTCCATACACGGTAGAGATACCACCTCAAGATGCTGCAAACACATACAGCTCTGCATTATTATATCTAGTAACTCAAGATGCGGATGTAACACTTACAGATATTGTAATTACTTCATTCGATTAAATCTAAAAAAACAAAAGCTATCCCTTTAAAAAGGGATAGCTTTTAATCATAAAAAAAAGGACTATCAAAAAGATTTTATTACTTTTTTACCTATTGTTAATCGGTGGTCATATTGCTTGTTCAAATGAAACCCAGGGTGACCTAACTATTGAAGTTGTTTTGGGAGATAACGGAAATATAACTGTTTCAGCTAATGCGGATGGTGCAGTAAGTTATCGCTACTCATTTGGGGAAAACGCAGTATTTGATACCACAGAAGAAACCTATATTTATAACTACGCTAATCGAGGTACCTACACAGTAGCTGTATGGGCATTTTTTGACTCAAACAGAGAAAACTATTCTTACCAATCGGTAGAAATAGAAATAACTAATGCTGATGGAACCAATATAAATGATTCTGGCGAAGGTTATATTGATACAACTGAAGAAGTAACCACCTATGCTGGATATAGCTTAGTGTGGAATGATGAATTTAATTATAATGGCGCTCCTAAAGAGTCAAAATGGCACTTACAATATATTCCTATTTTTAACGGAAGTTGGGCCAATGGAGAAGAACAACACTACACAACAAGGATAGATAACTCTTATGTCAGTGAAGGTACACTAAAAATAGTAGCCAAAAGAGAGAGTTACACCTATAGTGGAAGTAGAAAATCATTTACCTCTGCTCGATTAAATTCTAAATTTGACACGCAATACGGACGTATAGATGTTCGTGCAAAATTACCCGCCTCAGGAGGTACTTGGCCTGCAATATGGACGTTAGGAACTAATATAAACGAAAGAGGAAACTATCATGGAGACACTGATGGAAATGTGGGTTGGCCTGCTTGTGGTGAAATTGATATTTTAGAACAAGGGAATAATAAAAACGAAGTCCTTGGTTATTTTCATTGGGCAGATACTCAAACAAATGAATATTTCAACTATGGACAGACGCATTCAATTTCTGATTTAGGACTTAGTAGTCTAAGTGAAAATTTCCATGTTTATTCACTTATATGGACAAGAGCGTCTATGACAATATTAATTGACAATGTGTTTATCGTAAAATTGAATAATACGGATAATGTACCATATGATAATCCACATTATTTAATCTTAAATGTTGCTTTGGGTGGAAATTTAGGAGGAAATATTCCCGCGTCTTTTGATGAAGATAGGATGGAAATCGACTACGTTCGTTTCTACAATTAATCTTAAATTATTGATAAATTATAGGATTTTATCCAGCTTTTAAAACTGAATAAATTGATTAAACTTATTAGGCTATTTGCCTAAATATGCACATGAATTATACTATTTACCTAGGGAATGGGACAGTAAATCCTCCCTCAAATGATGTAGAATTAGAAGAGGTAAAAATTAATAACGAAGCTTTTTATAAGATTAGCAACGTCAACGCTATGCCAGCATTCTTTATGAGTGTGGTAAGTAATTCAAACCACTGGATGTTTATCTCTAGTAATGGAGGATTGACAGCAGGAAGAAAGAATAGCGATATTGCCCTTTTTCCCTATTATACAGATGATAAAATCGTTGAATCCACAGATCACACAGGGAGCAAAACAATACTATTAGTCACTAAAGAGGGCAAAACCTTTTTATGGGAACCCTTCTCTAATGCCCAAAACAACCTTTATGCTGTTGAACGCAATCTTTATAAAAATGCCTATGGAAACAAAGTCATTTTTGAAGAAGTCAATCGCGATCTAGAAATTACATTTTCTTATGAATGGAATTCAAGTAATCGTTTTGGCTTTGTACGTAAAGCAAAGTTAAGCAACGACAGCGATCAAAACATCAAAGTCGATCTTATCGATGGATTACAGAATATCCTTCCTTATGGCACAGGAGAAGACTTGCAAAAGCAAAGCTCTAACCTTGTTGATGCCTATAAAAAGACTGAACTGAATTCTCAAACTGGCGTTGGGATTTATTCGCTAAGTGCTATTATCGTGGATCGTGCAGAACCCAGTGAGGCATTAAAAGCAAATGTAGTTTGGTCCACAGGTCTAAAAGGAGCTAAAAAATTACTTTCTTCAACTCAGCTAGATCAATTTAGAAAAGGACAAGCCGTAGTAGAAGAAACAGATATTCGCGCAAAAAGAGGCGCCTATCTCCTTTCAAAACAAATTGAATTAGCAGCTGGCGAAACCGAAAAGTGGACAATAATCGCTGAAGTTAATAAAAGTATCACCGCCCTAATCGCCCTAGAAGAAAACATAATGGATCCCGCCATTAATGCACATATAGATCAAGATATTGAAGCAGGAACACAAGAGTTATTAAAATTAGTTGGCGCTGCAGATGGGATTCAATTAACACAAGATAAAAGAGGAAACGACCGTCACTTTGCCAATAGCATGTTTAACATCATGCGTGGGGGTATTTTTGACGATAATTATACCATTGAAAAAAAGGACTTCATTCCCTATATCAAAAAAGCAAATCTCAAGGTTTTTCAAACCAAAGAAAACGAATTAGGCGCTTTAAAAGAAACCTTTACAATTGAAAGCCTAATTGAGCTAGCTAGCAAGGACAACAATGCAGACTTTAGCCGTTTGTGCTATGAGTATCTACCGTTAAAATTTAGTCGTCGTCATGGGGATCCTAGTCGCCCATGGAATAAGTTTTCCATCAATACTAAAGACGAAATCACCGGAGATAAGATTCTCGACTATCAAGGAAACTGGCGTGATATCTTCCAGAATTGGGAAGCGCTAGCACATTCCTATCCACAGTTTATTCAAGGGATGATTCATAAATTCCTAAACGCAACTACCTTTGATGGCTATAATCCATATCGCGTTACTAAAGATGGCTTTGACTGGGAAACCATAGAACCAAATAATCCATGGGCGTATATCGGTTATTGGGGGGATCACCAGATCATCTACCTCCTCAAGTTTTTAGAATTTATTGAAAACCACTACCCAGGAAAATTAAACGACTTCTACACAAAAGAGTGTTTTGTCTATGCCAATGTTCCCTATAGAATCAAACCCTATAGTGCTATTGTCAAAGACCCAAAAAACACCATTCTATACGACCACAATGGCGAAGAAAAAATTGAACAACAACGCAAAGAACTAGGAGCAGATGGTGCGCTGTTAAGCACTCCAGATCAAAACGTTTATAAGGTCACTTTTATCGAAAAAATACTCGCCACCTTAATGGCAAAGCTATCAAACTTTGTCCCTGAAGCTGGAATCTGGATGAACACACAACGACCAGAATGGAATGACGCAAATAATGCCTTAGTAGGAAATGGCGTTTCCATGGTAACCCTCTATTATTTAAGAAGGTTTTTGGCCTTCTTTAAAGAGAACCTTAACGGGGCTAGCGAAGATGCTTTTGCTATTTCAAGCGAAATGGACGTCTTTTTTACAGCACTGCATAAAGCCTTTAACGATCATCTAGCACTTGTTGATTCAACGTTCTCTAATCAAGAGCGAAAGTCGCTAATGGATGCCTTAGGAACTGCAGCAAGTAACTATAGAGAACAGATTTATAACAATGGTTTCTCTGGAGAAAAGAAAAACTTAACAAAAGAAGACTTAGCTAGTTTTATCGAAACTGCTCTGCGCTTTTTAGAAGATGCCATTCGCAAAAACAAAAAAGAAGACGGACTCTATCACGCCTACAATCTAATTGCTATCGATAACGATCAAGAAGTAAGTGTTGATTATCTCGCTGAAATGCTCGAAGGTCAAGTCGCCGTACTTAGTTCAGGATATCTTGACGCACAAGAAAGTTTAAACGTGCTCAATGCCTTGAGAAATAGCAAACTCTATCGTGAAGATCAAAAAAGCTATATCCTTTATCCTAATAAAACCTTACCCCTTTTTGTGAATAGAAACACGATTCCTACTGTCGCTGTATCAAAATCAAAACTATTACAACAACTTCTTAAGGACGTGAATCATCAAATTTTATCCCAAGACATTAAAGGGGACTTCCACTTCAACGGAAGCTTTAAAAATGCTGATGACTTAAAACAAGCTTTAGCGAATTTATCGTCAACCTATACTGCTTTAGTCAATACAGAAAGTGACTTAATCTTATCCATCTTTGAAGAAGTCTTTAATCACAAAGCCTTTACAGGTCGATCGGGGACTTTCTACGGCTATGAAGGTTTAGGTTCGATTTACTGGCACATGGTGTCAAAATTAGCACTGGCCGGTTTTGAAGTAGTTAATCAAGCAATTGTTGAAGGAGAAGATCAAGCGATCATTGCACAATTGCGCAAACATTATTACGAGATTGTAGCTGGGATTGGCGCACATAAATCTCCGGAAGATTACGGAGCCTTCCCTAGTGATCCCTATTCACACACCCCAGGAGGAAAAGGCGCACAGCAACCCGGTATGACGGGCCAAGTGAAAGAAGATATACTAAGTCGTTTTGGCGAATTAGGGGTACGAATCCAGAAAGGTGAGATTCATTTTGATCCCACTTTATTAAATGAAAACGAATTCCTAAACGAAGCTAAAACCTTCTCTTATTACAATCTTATTGGAGAGAAAAAAGAGCTTGAATTATCAAAAGATAGTTTGGCCTTTACTTATTGCCAAGTGCCTGTTGTTTATAAAAAAACACCTGAAAGTAAAATCACTATCTCTTTCACAGGTGGGCAACAAAAAACCCTAGGAGGTCAAGGCTTAGACAAAGAAACAACAACGCAACTCTTTGCGAGAAATAATACCATCGAAAAGATTGAAGTAGAACTTGAAGTTTAGATGAAACAGTTGGATTATTCTTTTTTAGGCATTCGCCAAAGCATTTACAGCATGCTTATATGCTTTATTTGTTTCGCTTTTTTAAGCTGCGATTACCCTCAAAAAAGTCCGAAAGAAAAAGCAGCCATAAACGCTGAAAGTATTTTGGGGAATCCATCCTACCCTGCTATCTCATATGGGGGATATCGCGGAACATCCCGCGACATACAACCCACGCTAGTCCAACTTCAAAATGATATAAAAATTTTACATGCCATGGGGATTAGGGTATTGCGTACTTATGATTTACAATTCGATCACTCCCCTAACCTATTAAAGGCTATCGATGCTTTGCAAAAAGAAGATCCTTCTTTTGAAATGTATGTAATCTTAGGTTCATGGATAGATTGTAAAGGCGCATGGACAGATCAAAGGGATCACAGTGTTGGAGCAATAGAAAACAATACGCTTGAGATGGAGAAAGCAGTTCGCTTAGCTAATCAATATCCGCACATTGTTAAAGTTATTGCAGTCGGCAATGAAGCCATGGTGCATTGGCAAGAAGCCTATTATGTTAAACCAGATGTCATTTTAAAATGGGTCAATCATTTACAAGGCTTAAAGAAAAAAGGAAAATTACCCACTGATCTATGGATTACAAGCTCAGATAATTTTGCCTCTTGGGGAGGTGGAGACGACAGCTATCATCTTGATGCGCTTACCCAATTAATCAAAGCAGTAGACTATCTGTCCATCCACACCTATCCATTCCACGACACCCACTACAATGAAGACTTTTGGGTAACTAAAAACAATGAGAACGCCTCAAAAGAGGAAAGCATTGAGGCGGCTATGATAAGAGCGGTTGCCTATGCTATAGGACAATACAATGCGGTCAAAAATCACTTAGCGACTTTAGGGGTAGACAAACCCATCCATATAGGAGAAAGCGGTTGGTCAACTGCTTCAGAAGGCTTTTATGGAGACAATGGCTCTCATGCTGCAGACGAATATAAACAAGCGCTATACTATCAAAAAATTCAAGAATGGTCAAAACAGAACAACATTACAACTGTTTACTTTTCGGCCTTTGATGAACAATGGAAAGACCCTAATGGACCCTTAGCGTCAGAAAACAACTTTGGCCTATTTACCATTGACGGAAAGGCAAAATACGCCCTGTGGCCATTGGTAGACAAAGGAGTTTTTAAAGGTTTAAGCCGTGAAGAAAACGGACCCCAGATTAACAAAACATTTGAAGGGAATCTTCAAAAGGTTTTAGCAAAAAGTAAAGCCCCTAAAACAAAAGCATGAAAAGAACTGTAAGCTTTCTGATCTTGCTTAGCCTTCTGCTTACTGGCTGTGAGAAAAAGCCCAATACGCTTGTGCAAACAAAAGAGAGAAAAATCTTACTCAACAACACCCCTTATCTAATTAAGGGTATTTGTTATCACCCCGTGCCTAAAGGGGAAACAAAGCGTAGTTTTAGCACCTTAGCACAGGATCTTCAACTTTTGCAAGAAGCTGGAATCAATACCATTCGAGTATATAAACCCATTGACGACCTGGCCGTTTTAGATCAAATTCATGCCGCCGGTATTAAACTGATTATGGGCTTTGGGTATAACCAAGAAGGTGTTTTTGATATGGCTTCAGGGACGATTTTCGACTACATTGAAACATACAAAAACCACCCTGTCATCCTTTTATGGGAACTAGGTAATGAATACAACTACCATCCAGAATGGTTTGATGGCGATATCAAAAAATGGTACACCGCATTAAACAACACGGCCAAAAAGATCAAAGACCTCGATCAAAATCACCCAGTAGCAACAGCACACGGAGAAATTCCCACCGCAGAAGTACTTAAAAACAACCCTAACATTGATGTTTGGGGAGTCAATGTCTACCGCTGGGATCAACCTGGCAGTTTGATCACAGAATGGGAAGAAAGAAGCGAGCTGCCTCTCTATTTCTCTGAGGCTGGGGCAGATAGTTTTATGGCTGCGCCAAAAGATGATTATCTCGCAGGCGAAAATCAACTTGCGCAAGCAGATGCTACTCAGGTGATTTTAGACCAAATCTTCGACCGACCAGATATTGTCAATGGCGTTGCACTGTTTTCATTTACAGATGGTTGGTGGAAAGCTGGAAATCCAGCCCAACAAGATCAAGGAGGCTGGGCTCCTTTTAGTTCTGGCGTCCCTTATGACGGAGCTCCTAACGAAGAATATTGGGGAATCGTCGATATAGATCGTAATAAAAAAGAAGCCTTTTTTGTGCTGCAAAAAAAATACAAGGAATTATAATTTACCCTAAATCATGATTAAACTTTTCACCTTAATAACGCTTTCACTTTTTAATTTTCAAACGGAAGATAAAAAGAATAAAGTGACTGTTTATGAAACCTCTGAAGAGGGTCATCATCTTACTCAAATAGATGATTTTAAAAGTGACGCGACTCCTGCCCTAGTCGTTATCGATCAAAACCAAAAGAAGCAAACCATTACCGGTTTTGGAGGTGCGTTTACAGAAGCTAGTGCTTATTTACTCAATCAATTAGGAACAGAAAATCGCGAAAAAATCTTAAAGGCCTATTTCGCTAAAGAAGGTGCTAACTATTCGCTTACAAGAACGCATATGAACTCCTGTGACTTTTCTGTCAGTAACTATTCATATACCCCAGTCGCTGACGATGTGAATCTCGAACACTTTTCCGTTCAAGAAGACAAGGATGATTTAATTCCTATGATCAAAGAAGCCATGGCGATCTCAGAAGACGGTTTTAAAATCTTTGCCTCCCCCTGGACTGCAGCACCATGGATGAAAGACAATAACAGTTGGGTAGGCGGAAAATTATTGCCAAAATACTATGACACCTGGGCCTTATTCTTTTCAAAGTATGTAGATGCTTACCGCGAAGAAGGGATTGACATTTGGGGCTTTACCGTAGAAAATGAACCCCATGGAAATGGCAATAACTGGGAAAGTATGATTTACAGTCCGCAAGAGATGACCACTTTCGTCAAAAATCACCTTAGCCCTAAATTGACAGCAGACGGAAAAGGAGAACTCGTCATTTTAGGCTATGATCAAAACAGAGAAGGCATTAAAGAATGGGTCGACGAAATGTACAAAGATGCCGAAACAGCCCAACACTATGACGGAACCGCGATCCACTGGTATGAAAGCACTTATGAAGTGTTTCCAGAAGCATTACAATATGCCCATAACAAAGCGCCTAATAAATACTTAATCCAAACCGAAGCTTGTGTAGATGACGAAATTCCTGTTTGGAAAAATGATGCCTGGTACTGGACAAAAGAAGCGACAGACTGGGGCTATACTTGGCGAGAAGATGAAAAAAAATACCTCCACCCTAAATACGCTCCAGTAAATCGATATGCCAGAGATATCATAGGATGTCTTAACAATTGGGTCGATGGATGGGTCGACTGGAATATGGTGCTCGATCGTCAAGGGGGACCTAACTGGAAAAAGAATTGGTGCATCGCTCCAGTAATTGTAGACCCAAATAAAGACGAGGTCTACTTTACCCCGCTCTACTATGTAATGTCTCACTTTAGCAAATTTATACGCCCTGGAGCTAAAGTATTAAAAATAAATAGTTCAGATAAAGCCCTTCAGATTACTGCGGCAGAAAACCCAGATCAATCCATCGCAGTAGTTGTTTTCAATGAAGGGAAAACAGAAAAAACATACGCTTTAAAACTCAATGCGATCAATAAAACTATTCGCATTGCACCACAAGCAATACAAACCGTAGTGATTAATTAAAACAACAATTATGCCTAACCTTTCTTCTACTAAAGTCCCCATGACACAAAAAATAGCCTTTGGAGTGGGCATGCTTGCTAATCAAATGTTTCCAGCAGCGATAAGTATCTTCATTGTGGTACTGGTTCAAGATTTAGGATTTCCTGGATGGATGTGGGGAGTCGTCTCTCTTGCGCCACGAATTTTTGATTCCTTAACAGATCCTATCATGGGATTCATCTCTGATAATACCAAATCAAAATGGGGTAGAAGAAGACAATATGTTTTTATAGGTGCTATTACTATGGGAATCTCTTTTGTCATTATGTGGCAACTTTTTAGAGATAGTTCTATTGATTATAACTTTGCCTACTTCCTGTTTTGGTCCATTGTTTTCTATTTAGGTTTAACCATTTTTAGTGTGCCTTATGTCGCCATGGGATATGAAATGAGTGATGATTTTCACGAACGCACAAGTATTATGGCGGTAGCACAATGGCTAGGACAATGGGCGTGGGTTATTGCTCCGTGGTTCTGGGTAATTATGTATGACACTACATGGTTCGAAACAGCAGATGTTGCTGTACGGGAATTAGCCATATGGGTAGGTTTAGGCTGTGCTATATGTGCTATGGTACCTGCTATATTTATCAAGAGTAAATCTACGCTAGAAGAAAATTATTCTCCTATGACATTAAAAAACATTGGGGGAAGCTTAGTAAAAATCTGGGATAGCTTTGGCGAAGCCTTTACATCTGCCCCTTTTAGAAAGCTTTGTTTTGCTACCTTTTTGATTTTTAATGCTTTTAATACAGTTGCAGCTTTTACCTTTTTTATCATAGTGTATTATCTCTTTAATGGAGACGCTGGTGCAGCAGGAATATGGCCTACGCTCTTTGGAAGTGTTGGGGCTTTATGCACTACCTTTTTAGTCATTCCTATTGTGGCAAAAATGTCTAAAGTAATGGGGAAAAAGAAAGCATTTATGGTTTCTCAATCGATCTCTATATTGGGCTATGTTATGCTTTGGTTCTTGTTTATCCCCGGAAAACCATATTTGTTTTTAATCGCCTTACCTTTCTTCTCTTTCGGAATTGGAAGTTTATTTACCATCATGATGTCCATGACTGCAGATGTAATTGATTTAGACGAATTGAATTCTGGGAAACGCCGCGAGGGAGTTTTTGGAGCAATCTATTGGTGGATGGTCAAATTTGGCTTTGCCATCGCTGGTGGTTTAAGCGGAGCCATTTTTTCTATAATTGGTTTTGATGCCGCACTTGAAGTACAACCAGAATCGGCCATTACTGGTTTGCAATTATTCTTTTCTGGGCTGCCCATTTTAGGAACCTTAACCGCCATGTATATCATGCGCAATTATGATATTTCTGAAGAACGCGCAAACCAAATCACTGCACAATTAAAAATTAAAAGAGCAGAAAAAGCTTAATCATTTAGATGAAAAGAGCTGTAATATTAGTTGGGCTTATAATAAGCCTTTTTAGCCTACAAGCGCAAGAAAGAAAATTGATTTGGGCAGACGAGTTTGATGGAACTGAATTAAATCTAAGCGACTGGTCGATTATAGAAGGAGATGGTTGTCCGCAGCTGTGTGGCTGGGGAAATGACGAATTACAAATTTATACCGATAAAAATCACCGCCTAGAAAACGGGATGCTTTACATCAAAGCGGTAAAAGAAGGGGACCATTATACCTCAACGAGAATAAATACCAAAGGGAAGAAAAGCTTTCAATACGGTCGTTTTGAAGTACGTGCTAAACTAGCGATAGGAAAAGGGGTTTGGCCAGCATTCTGGCTATTAGGAACAAATATTGACCAAGTAGGATGGCCGCTTGCGGGTGAAATTGACGTAATCGAATATGTAGGACGTTCCCCCCAAGAGATCTTTACCTCTCTGCATACAAAAGCTGGTCATGGGGACTATGCAAGTACAAAAACTACTAGGATAGAAGATATTGAAGAGGGCTTTCATACTTATGCAGCTGACTGGACCAAAGATCAAATCACCTTTTATGTCGATGGAAAAAAGGTCTATAGCTTTAACCCAGAAGATAAAAGCCAAGAAGTCTGGCCTTTTAATCAACCTTTTTATCTTTTACTCAATCTCGCCGTTGGCGGAAATTTTGGTGGGAAAGAGGTCGACCATTCGGTCTTTCCACAAGAATTTGTGATCGACTATATCAGGGTTTTTCAATAAGGTATCAATCAATAATTTTATTTGATAGACGCCAAAGTAAGTAGAAAGCAAGCAGGCTTAAACTCCCTAGTAAAAGTCCTTGCAACATTTTTCCATAGATAAAATAACCTGTACTAAAAAGTGCGCCATAAATGGCAAAAGCACCGATAAACATGCATAAGATTCCTTGAGGGACATTCCACCCCTTGGAAGACGATTTTAAATCTTCTGCTGACATTTCTGCACGAACTACAGCCCACCCAGGACCTCCAGGTTGAATCTTTTGCACAAAAGAAGTTAAGGTGCCCATATCTGAAGGGGAAGTGATTAAAGTAACGCCCACCCAGCAAAGCGTAGTAATCCCAACACTCAATAAAAATTGAAGATCGTTGGCGATAGGCGTAAAGCCTAAGGCGGCGTGAATCACCTGGAAATAAATCGCTAAAACAAAAGAAACCACCATGGCAGTTAACTCACTGTAAGCATTAATTCTATACCAAAACCAACGCAGGATAAACAATAATCCAGTCCCCGCTCCTATTTGCAGCAGGATTTGAAAAGCTTGTAAGGCATTGCTCAAGACCAAGGCAAATAGGGCAGAAAAGACCATCAATAAAACAGTCGATAGCCTTCCCACTGCCACCAGTCTTTTCTCTGAAGCATTAGGGTCGATAAAACGGTGATAAAAGTCATGCACCACATAAGAAGAGCCCCAATTTAAATGAGAAGAAATGGTCGACATAAATGCAGCGATTAAAGACGCAACAATTAACCCAATCGCTCCCGCTGGTAATAAGGTCATCATGGCGGGATAGGCTAAATCGTCTCGAATGATATTTGGGTCTATTGCTGGAAAAGCAGCTTGAATTGCATTGAGATCTGGAAAAATAATCAAGGAGGCCAAAGCGATCAAAATCCATGGCCATGGACGTAACGCATAATGGGCTACATTAAATAAAAGCGTTGCCCAAATCGCGTGTTTCTCGTTTTTAGCAGACAGCATTCGCTGGGCGATATATCCCCCACCTCCGGGCTCTGCTCCGGGATACCAAACACTCCACCACTGTAACGCTATGGGTAAAATAAAGAGCGTAATTAATAATTCGCGTTGGCTTAAATCTGGGATAAAGTTTAGTTTCCCACTTACATTAGGGTGGGTTAACAATTGTTCTAAACTCCCTATTTGGGGTAAATCAATTAAATAGGCTGCCGCCCAAAAGGTTGCTCCCATGGCAAGAATAAACTGGAAAAAGTCGGTGACAATCACCCCTTTTAATCCCCCCATAGAACTGTAAATTACCGTAATCACAGAAGCGACTAAAACCGTTTCAACCGGAGAGAAACCTAGCATCACTCCGCCTATTTTAATGGCAGCAAGACAAACACTTGCCATGATCATGATATTAAAAAACACCCCTAAATACAAGGCGCGAAAACCCCTTAAAAAGGCGGCTTCTTTCCCGCTATAGCGCAATTCATAAAACTCTAAATCTGTAACCACCCCTGACTTTCGCCAAAGGCGCGCATAAACAAAAACCGTTAACATCCCGGTCAATAAAAAGGCCCACCAAACCCAGTTGCCCGCAACCCCATTCGTGCGAACAATATCCGTAACAAGATTAGGAGTGTCAGCAGAGAAAGTGGTGGCAACCATCGAGATTCCTAATAGCCACCAAGGCATATTACGACCCGATAAGAAAAAGTCTGTGGTGCTTCGACCAGCAGAGCGCGCTAGCCATAGACCTACTGCTAAGGTGAGACCAAAAAACAAAAGGATAATCCACCAGTCTAAAGAGGTTAGTTGCATAATTCGGTTGGTTTGAAAGATTAAAGTACAATTTATTTATAAAACCAAATCTTAAAAAATGATTTCAACTATACTATGCTTAGCTTCTCCTCCAAGCAATCTTTTTCAATGGGTTATTTACTTTAATGAGTATTCACCAAAAAATAATACTCCCCTCTTTACTCGCACGGTTTTTTGTCCTGTAAACATTTTTATCCCAAGGGATTTATTTATCTTTTCCCTTAGTAAAATTAGGGTATGGAATTTAAAGACAAAGTAGTTTTGATCACCGGGGCTGCCTCTGGAATAGGAAAGGTAGCTGCAATTGCCTTTGCTGCTCAGGGAGCAAATGTGATTGTATCTGATTATAACGCCAAAGGCGGAAAATCTACCGTTGAGCGTATAGAAAAAGAAGGGGGTCAAGCCAGTTTTATCGCTTGTGATGTGGGTGATGCGAATCAAGTACAGCAGTTAATGGATCAGATTAAAAGTGACTTTGGCCACATAGATATCGCCATCAATAACGCCGGTATCCCAGGCGCCAGCGCCCGTACCCATGAATACCCCCTGGACGATTGGGACAAAGTAATGCGTGTCAATGCCTCTGGAGTGTTTTATGGAATGAGAGCACAATTGCCTATTATGCTAAAACAAGGAGGCGGAGTAATCATCAATACAGCTTCTATCGCCGGATTAAAAGGTTTGCCTAATTCTCTTGCTTATACCGCGAGTAAACACGCTGTGGTAGGAATGACAAAGACTGCTGCAATGGAATACGGGAAGAAAAACATTCGCATCAATGCCCTTTGTCCGGTCTTTACCGTAACCCCTTTGTTTAATCCAGAGGTCATCGAAAAAGTTGCTGCAGGGATTCCAGATAAATTAAAAGCAGGGATTCCGCTAAAACGATTTGCTAACGTTCAAGAACAAGTCGATGCAATGCTTTGGCTAGCTTCAGATAAAGCAAGCTTCGTTACAGGTCTTGCCCTACCTATTGATGGTGGATTAACGGCCTAAAACGATCAAGGGTAATAAAGAATTAAGCGGGTAGCATTCGCTAAATAAAGAGGATGTTTAGGGCTGCCGTTTTTATTTTGTCCAAAACAAAGGGGTTGTTCAACAAGCGTATCTAGTCATTGTGGTAATTGTCCGTGATTGCCCCAGGCAAAGACGACATCTTTACATAAATGCAGCATACTTATAATATGCTGTTTGTTTTTCTCTTCTGCTATTAAATCAAACTTGAATAACTCTTTTGGGTAGGGAGTAATGTGAGCATAAAGATTTCCCACATAAAAACCGCCATAGCCTTCCTTTTCAGCGAAAGCCATTAAACGTTTAACGGTAGGATCGTTTTGAGTTGCATCTGCTGTTGAGGGATTGAGTAAAATGAACAAAACCAAAGGGCGCTTTTTATCCCATATCCGCCAGAGGCGAAATCGTTTTCCCTTAATTCCCAATGCTCCTTGCTCCATAAAAATTGCGTATATTGTAGGTAATAACCATTAAACCAATTTAATATGAAAAATTTACTTCTAAGTATCTCCGTACTTTTTTGTGCCGTCTTATCCGCACAAAACCCAGCCCGAAAAATTGTGGAAACAACCTACCTCGACATTCATCCTACTAAGATTAAGCGTTTTGTTGAATTACATAAAATCATGTTTGATTTTACCATGGGAGAAGAACGCACCCTAGAGGACTCTTGGGTTTATCGACATTGGTACGGCTCTGGGGCAACCATTGTATTAATGGATATATATCCTTCTGCAGAAGCGGCAGTAAGTGACGATTTTTCTGTGGTTATGCGCCGTAAAATGGAAACAATGTCTGAAGAAGAAAAAGAAGAAATGGGTGAAAATTTTCGTGAATGGTGGGCCTTCTTCGATGGCCACTGGGATGAAATGAGAGCCTATAATCCCGAGACAGATTTTGTTGGAAAAGCAGATGTTGACTGGGATATCCCATTTGTATTTGTCACTGGAAGTTATAATACAACAGGGAATATGCGCAAAATGGGAAAAGCCTATATGGACTGGCAAACGCGACCAAATGTGGAAGATGGTCTACAATTAGGTGGCGGAGTAACCTACCATTACAAAGGTGCAGGATCTGACATTGAACTTTTTGGAGGCTTTAAAAACATAGAGGACTTTGCAAAAACTGTGAGTACCCAAGGGACAGATAATCCAGAGGCTAGAAAAACTTTTTGGAGTATGGTCGACGGTGCACATGCCGATCAAATATATGTACATGTGGGACATCTAGACAATGGTGTTTTTAATCTCGCAGGAAAAGACAATTAAATCTTTTTTATTGACCTAATCGTTTACTTAAAACCCTCTTAAAGGGTTTTTTGTTTTGCTTTTAAACCAACAAGTCTATCGTACTGCTTTGGTTGCGCTCAATCTTAACCTTGCCATAAGAAAAAATTAAACTCAAGAAATCATTTAATGGATTGATTTTCTTATATTTATGAATATTAATACAGGGGCTTTTT
>Ga0115570_10000582_pt1 | contig 30435 bp, 27 predicted proteins | sample COGITO_mtgs_1205_3_FD_87294 | JGI IMG/M metagenome (GOLD analysis project Ga0115570, IMG submission 87294) | Pelagic marine microbial communities from North Sea - COGITO_mtgs_120524 | ecosystem: Environmental > Aquatic > Marine > Epipelagic | place: Germany:Helgoland, sampling site Kabeltonne... | reverse complement strand
AATTAGGCTACATATCCATTTCACAGCCAACCCTTAAAAAAGAAAACCATCTTAAAATCAATAAGGGGGATATTGTTTTTTTGCCTTTAGCTGGAATTTTTGGTGTTTTTTCTAGGCTTATCCACATTTACCGTACCAATACAGTACAAAAAAGAAACCGCAAAACCTTTTTTAAGAAGGTAATGCGGTTCTCTGTGTACTCAAGGTGGGAATCGAACCCACACTCCCGAAAGAACTGGATTTTGAATCCAGCGCGTCTACCAATTCCGCCACTTGAGCAAGCAAGGACTGCAAATGTAAAAAATAATCCCATATACCATATATTTACATGTTTCATTTCTATGGAGATTTAATAATTTAATTACATTTGCACCTCAGTAAAAAAGCTAACACTCACGATTAGATTAATTTATAATAAATGTCAGCCCAAGCGAAGGATGTGAAAATATTTCCATGTACTCAAAGTGCAGAGCTCGCTGCTGAAATTGCCGCTGCATTTGGAGCGCCTCTTGGTCAGGTTAATACCAGTACTTACAGCGATGGAGAATTCCAAACCTCTTTTGAGGAATCTGTTCGTGGTGCACGTGTTTTTTTGATAGGCTCTACCCATCCTGGTCCAAGAAATTTGATGGAATTATTGTTAATGATAGATGCTGCAAAGCGTGCTTCTGCACGCCATATCACTGCCGTGATGCCTTATTTCGGATGGGCAAGGCAAGATCGTAAAGATAAGCCTCGAGTGCCAATAGCGGCTAAACTGGTCGCAAAAATGTTGGAAACAGCAGGTGCAACACGCATCATCACAATGGATTTACATGCTGATCAAATTCAAGGTTTTTTTGAAAAGCCCGTAGATCATCTCTTTGCATCAACCATATTCTTGCCATACGTTCAAAATTTAGGTCTGGATAATTTGACCATAGCATCGCCTGACATGGGAGGATCTAAGCGTGCTTATGCTTATTCGAAAGCACTTGAAAGCGATGTGGTGATCTGCTACAAACAAAGAGAAAAAGCCAATCAGGTCACTTATATGGAACTGATTGGAGAAGTAACCGGTAAAAATGTGATTTTGGTTGACGATATGGTTGATACAGCCGGTACGCTCACCAAAGCGGCAGACCTGATGATGGAACGCGGCGCATTGAGCGTTAGAGCCATCTGTACGCATCCAGTGCTGTCTGGTGATGCCTATGACCGCATTGAAAAATCAAAACTTGAAGAACTGATCGTAACTGATTCTATTCCTTTACGTCAGAAAAGTAAAAAAATTAAAGTATTGAGCTGTGCCGATTTGTTTGCTGCCGTTATGTATAACGTGCATCATAACGAGTCGATCAGTTCAAAGTTCATCATGTAAGTTTAATTTAAAAACAATTATGAAATCAATTACAATCAATGGATCGAAAAGAGAAAGCGTAGGCAAGAAAGCAACTAAAGCCTTACGTAATGCTGGATCGGTACCTTGCGTGTTATACGGAGGAGACCAACCCATACATTTCTCAGCACCTGAGTTGGCTTTTTCAAAACTGGTTTATACGCCTAACGCGCATACAGTTGTAATTGCCTTTGACGACAACAGCGCTTTCAAAGCGGTGTTGCAAGACATTCAATTTCACCCAGTAACCGACAAAATTTTACACATCGACTTTTATCAATTGTTTGATGATAAAATGGTAACAATGGACATCCCAGTCGTAATTGTTGGTAATTCTCCTGGTGTTAGAAATGGTGGTACGTTATTGCGTAACAAGCGTAAATTAAGAATCAAAGCCCTTCCAGGAAACCTTCCTGATTTGATCGAAGCGGATATTTCTAAACTAAAAATTGGAAATAAATTATACATCACAGAATTATTTTCTGAAAACTATACATTTTTACATCCAGAAAACACTGTTGTTTGTTTAGTGAGAAGATCACGTGCATCAGTAAGTGTCGATGATGAGGAAGAAGAAGATGCTGACGGAGAAGATGGCGGATCAGATGCTCCTGAAGAAACTTCAGCGGAATAAATTCATTTTTCATTTAAGGATTTTAGAAAAGCATTCTTATTCGGAATGCTTTTTTAATTTTGCACCATGGCATGGTTTAATCTTTTCAATAAAAAAAAGCAACCCACTATAAACCCCGAGATGAAAAAATTTCTCATTGTTGGACTTGGAAATATTGGTGAGGAGTATCACAACACCAGGCACAATGTGGGATTCAATATTGTCGATGCCATTGCGGAAAAACATGGTGCTACGTTTCAGTCAGCACGTTTTGGTACTATGGCGCAAGTGCGACTCAAAGGCAGATTATTGATGTTGCTAAAACCAGACACCTATATGAATTTGAGCGGTAATGCAGTAGCTTATTGGATTAAAGCACAAAAAATTATTCCAGAGCACCTCCTCATTATAACCGACGACTTGCATTTGCCTTTTGGCACTATTCGTTTACGTCCTAAAGGCAGTCATGCAGGTCATAATGGGCTGAAAAGCATTGAAGAAAAGCTAAATACGGCTCACTATAACCGCCTTAGATTTGGAATAGGATCAAATTATAATCCTAACCAGCAAGTGGATTTTGTACTCGGTTCATGGGCCGAAGAAGAGTATGGAAAAATACCGGAACGTATGAAAAAATGTGTAGGACTTTTGGAGACTTTTGTGCTTCAAGGGGTTCAAACAGCTATGAATCAATTCAATGGTAATTAACCATAATAGCCATGCTTACATCTGATTCTTTTGATGCTCTAAAAAACAAACAGTCCGTCTTGACAATTGGCTCGTTCGACGGTGTTCATATCGGCCATCAAAAAATCATCAAACATCTCGTCAGCGTTGCTCATAAAAAGGGGCTTCAGTCAGTTGTGTTAACTTTTTTTCCGCATCCTAGAATGGTTCTCAATTCTAATGATGACATTAAACTATTAAATACTTTAGAAGAAAAGTCAAAATTGCTCGAGTCTTTCGGTGTGGATCATTTAATTGTCCTACCATTTACGAAGGAATTTTCGAATCAATCTGCTTCTGACTATGTGAAACATGTATTAGTAGACGGACTTCGTGTAGCGCATTTGGTTGTTGGTTATGATCACCATTTTGGCAAAAATCGAGAGGCAAATGTCGATAACCTAATAACTTATGGGTCTAAGTATCATTTTGAGGTAGAACAAATTGATGCTCAGGATGTTGAATTGATTACTGTTAGCTCGTCAAAAATAAGAAAGGCCATCGAATCGGGAAAGGTGTCCTTAGCGTCACAGTATTTAGGCTACTACTACCACTTGAAAGGCACAGTAGTTCATGGTAAAGCCATTGGTCGCCAAATTGGATTTCCGACAGCAAATATTCAGTTAGAAAGTCACCTAAAATTGGTTCCTAAAAATGGAGTATATGCCATAAGAACATTATTTTCTGGTGTTAATTATGATGGCATGATGAATATCGGCAATAATCCTACGGTTTCAGGGCAAGGAGTCAATATTGAAGTGCATTTTTTTGATTTTGACCGTGATTTGTACGGACAAACTATTGAAATTGATTGCATTGCGCGTCTCAGAGATGAGCACAAATTTGATAGTTTAGAGGCCTTAGCCATGCAGCTAATAGATGATAAAACAACTGCTTTAAAAATGCTGAAGAAATAGTTGCATAAAGAAGTTGCCCAACACTTTATTTGATTGGTAGATTGTTTAATTTTGAATTTAAAGTCTTAATATGTTAGAAGTTAGTAAGATCAGAGATTATAAATCTGAAGTCGAGTTAGCACTTGATAAAAGGAACCTTGATGCCAATCATGACTTGGAGAAGGTGATTCTGTTGGACGAAACACGACGTAAAACGCAAACGCAATTGGATAATTTATTGTCGGAATCAAACCGTTTGTCAAAGGAAATTGGTGTGTTGTTTCAAACGGGAAAACAGCAAGAGGCCAATGATCTCAAAACCAAAACATCTGAATTTAAAGAACTTACTAAAGAATTGAGTGAGCACCTAACTAAAATATCTAGTGAATTGCGTGAAACTTTGTTGTCGATTCCGAACATACCACATCGGTCTGTGAAAAAAGGATTTTCAGCTGAAGATAATGAAGAAGTTTTTCAGGCTGGTAATATTCCAGTGTTACCAAATAATGCTCTGCCGCATTGGGATTTAGCACATAAGTTCAATCTAATTGATTTTGATCTGGGCAATAAAATTACGGGTGCTGGATTTCCAGTTTATAAAGGTAAAGGTGCCAGACTGCAACGTGCTTTAATTGCTTTTTTCTTAGATGAAAATACAGCTGCAGGCTATCAAGAAGTTCAAGTGCCACATTTGGTCAATACCGATTCTGCTATGGGAACAGGGCAGCTGCCAGATAAAGAAGGACAAATGTATGAGGCAACTGCAGATGAGCTGTATTTGATTCCTACTGCAGAAGTTCCAATCACGAATATATTTAGAGATGTGTTGTTAGAGGCATCTGATTTACCGCAAGCTTTAACAGGTTATACACCATGTTTTAGACGCGAAGCTGGAAGCTATGGCGCGCATGTTCGTGGCCTCAACCGATTGCATCAATTTGATAAAGTTGAAATTGTTAGGGTAGAGCACCCTGACAATTCTTATGCCGCTTTGGAAGAGATGGTAGAACATATTAAATCAATTTTAAAGAAGTTAGAGTTGCCATACCGTGTACTTCGTCTTTGTGGAGGTGATATGGGGTTTACATCTGCCCTAACTTATGATTTCGAAGTTTATTCAGCCGCTCAAGAAAGATGGCTTGAAATTAGCTCAGTATCCAATTTTGAAACTTTTCAATCCAATAGATTGAAACTGCGTTTTAAAAATGAAGACGGTAAAAACCAGTTGGCACATACATTAAACGGTAGCTCATTGGCATTACCAAGGGTGTTGGCAGCTTTAATTGAGAACAATCAAACCGAAACAGGGATCAAGATACCTGAGTCCTTGGTCGCTTACACAGGATTCGCGTCAATTGAGTAAGGAGAATCACAGCAATTTGTTGTACTTTCCTCTGAATTATATAAAAGTGCTCTTACTGGTCATTAGAAAGCATTTTTTGATGTTAGTGTCAAATTTGGTTATTTTATTAATACGATGAAAAGACTCTTTGGTCTTAGCGTGTTTTTGTTAGCTTTTTCTGTCTTTTCTCAACAGGCAGATTTAGCCCAAAATTATTTTGACCAAGCTGAGTACGGCAAGGCATTGTCCATTTATGAAAAATTATTTCATGAGAACCCAACGAATAACGGTTATCTCTTCCAAATCATAACCATTCATCAACAGCTCGAAAATTATGAGTTTGCAGAAGCATTACTCATTAAAGCGAGTGCTCAACCAAATCCTCAGTTTTTTGTCGAATTGGGTTATAATTATGCCTTGAAAGGAGATCGAGAAATGGAACGACAGAACTATGAGCTGGCTCTACAAAAATTAAAAGAAAACCCAATCTATACAAATTATGTGGCCGATCGGTTTAGGCAACGTGGGCTTTTAGATTTTGCCATTCAAGCATTAGAACAAACTATTGTCATGCAACCTCAGCCGAGTTTTTTACTTCAACTGACAAGATTTTATGGTGAAAAGGGGGAGGTGAATCTCTTTTTTCAGAAATATTTAGACTTGACACTGATCAATCCTGTGTATGTGAGCTATGCCAAGCGCGATTTCTCCAAATATGTTGATGACAATGCTGAAAATGAAAACAATCTTCTCTTAAAAAAAATATTACTTCAAAGGCTTCAAGAGAAACCTGACATCATTTGGAATGACTTTTTAAGTTGGTTATTCATTCAGCAAAATGATTTTACTGCTGCCTTCATTCAAGAAAAAGCCATCTATGCCCGTCAACAGGTTTCTCTAAATCCGATATTTCAGTTGGCTGAATTATGTGAAGAAAACGATCAGTTAAACCTAGCAAAACAAATATATGCCTACCTCATTTCTCAAAGTGTTGAGAATAATATGCGTTTGACAGCTGAAATTGGGTGGTTGGAAATTGAAGTTAAATTGATCAAGCCGAATGCATACGATACCATAGAGGCAAAATATAATGACCTTTTTTCAATTTATAAACAAGGCACTGGATTGGCTGTTTTAGGTTTGTCCTACGCAAACTTTTTGATTGATTATCGAGTCAAGCCAAGTGAGGCGATGCAATTTCTTCAAGAACTCATGACTTCCCATTCATTTAAACCTTTTGAACTGGCTCAGATGCGGCTTTTGCGGGGTGATGCTTTTGTGGTCATGGAACGATTTAATGAAGCTCTAGTGGAGTACTCCAAAGTTCAAATCGATTTAAAAAACAGCACCTTAGCGCAAGAGGCACGTTTCAAAATCGCTCAAACAAGTTTTTTTAAGGGAGATTTTGAGTGGGCAGCGTCTCAACTTAAAGTATTAAAATCATCGACCTCTCAAAGGATTGCAAATGATGCCTTAGCTTTAAAATTATTGATCTCTGATCACACTCAAGAAGACAGTTTGCATTTGGCTCTTAAACAATATGCTAAAGCTGATTTGCTCAGGATTCAGGGAAAAGATATGGCGGCCATTGTATTGTTAGATTCTATTTTAAAAAACCATAAAACAGAAACTATAATAGCCCAGACATTACTCACTCAGGCAGGCCTGTATGCCAAGAACGAACAAGCAGCACTTGCAAGAAATAACTACCTACAACTTCTTCAAAATTACCCTGACGGTTTGCTGGCGGCTGAAGCATGTTATGAGTTAGGCAAAATCTATCTTAGCAGTTTTGATGATAAGGAAAATGCGATGCAGTATTTTGAGAAGCTTGTGTTTGATTATCCGTCAAGCATCTTTTTTGTTGAAGCTAGAAGGCGATATAGGCAATTGAGAGGCGATGATTTAAATTAACAATGATGTATATATATAACGTAACCATTCATATCGAAGGACATGTGGAGTCTGACTGGCTACTATGGATAAAAAGTCATATTCCAGAAGTTTTGGCTACCAACAAGTTTAATAAGGCAACTTTATCGAGAGTCATTGGTCATGAAGAAGGTGGCGTCACTTATGCCATTCAGTATTGGGCCCAATCTAAGGATGATTTAGAATCCTATTACAAAGATTATGCGCCACAATTACAAAAAGATGGTGAAGCAAAATTTGGATCTGCCATGATCGGATTTCGAACAGAATTACAGGTTTTAGAAGAATTCGAATGAGTGTAAGAGCAAAAAAGCACCTTGGGCAACATTTCTTAACCGATCAGACGGTCGCTCAAAATATTGCCAATTTAGTCAAGGACACATCCTCTGATATCATCTTAGAAATAGGGCCAGGAACAGGTGTGTTAACACAGTACTTAAATCATTTTGGATCAAAGCTGCATTTGGTTGAAATTGACACAGAATCGGTAGACTATTTGAAAGTACATTATTTAGGTCTCAGCGATCGAATTATTGAAAAGGATATCTTAAAAATAAATTTATCTGAGCTATTTCCAGATCAATCATTGACATTGGTAGGTAATTATCCTTACAACATATCTACTCAAATTGTATTTAAAATGCTTAGCTACAGAGATATGATTCCAGAAATGGCAGGTATGTTTCAAAAAGAAGTTGCAGAAAGGATATGTGCACAGCCTGGGAGTAAAGTCTATGGAATTTTGTCTGTTTTGACCCAAGCGTTCTATGAATGCCAATATGCCTTTACAGTGCCACCGCACGTTTTTAATCCCCCGCCTAGAGTTGAATCTGGGGTCATTTATCTTAAACGCAAGGTCAATTTTTCACTCAAATGTGATGAGATACTGTTTTTTAAAGTTGTAAAAACAGCCTTCCAGCAACGCCGAAAAACACTGCGAAACAGTTTAAAAACCTTTCAAATGAGTGACAAATTGAAAGAAGATATTATCTTTGAAAAACGGCCCGAACAGTTGTCCGTAGAAGAGTTTATCGCACTAACTTTGCTGCTGCAAAGCGACATTTAAATCCGACTTGATAATGTCAAGGGAAGAATACATCAGATTTCAGTTTTCTAAAGAACTCCTTGAGGAGGTTATCAACCTAATTGAGTCGGGTGATGACGCTGCTTTACATGTCTATTTTAATGAGATACATCATGCTGATATTGCTGAAGTATTGGGTGAATTGAGTTTAGATCAGGCAACATATATTATAAAACTTTTGGATAGTGACACCACGGCGGAGGTGCTCATGGAGCTTGATGACGACGATCGAGAAAAAATTCTTGAAAACTTTTCCGCTCAAGAAATCGCTGAGGAAATCGCTGAACTCGATACTGATGACGCTGCTGACATCATTGCTGAATTGTCTCTTGAACGACAACGGAATGTCATTTCTAAAATAGAGGACCCAGAACATAAAGCCGATATTCAAGAACTGTTGAATTATGATGAGGACTCGGCAGGTTCCCTGATGGCCAAAGAGTTGGTTAAGGTCAATGAAAACTGGACGGTGACCAGATGTGTGAAAGAAATGCGGTCTCAAGCTGAGTTCGTAACTAGAGTTCATTCTATTTATGTTGTTGATGATGCTGAAAAATTAATTGGTCGTTTGTCTTTAAAAGACCTCTTAGTAGCTAAGGCAAAAGATGAGATTAAGTCTATATTTATTCCAAAAGTCGATTTTGTCGAAGTGTCTGATTCTATTGAGGAAGTTTCCAGATTGATGCAAAAATATGATCTTGAAGCTATACCTGTTGTTGATAATGAAAAACGACTTCTTGGCCGTATTACAATTGACGATATTGTTGATGTCATTAAAGAAGAAGCTGAAAAAGATTACCAATTAGCTGCAGGTATCACTCAAGAAGTAGAGGCTGATGACAGCATTTTAGAATTGGTCAAGGCACGTTTACCGTGGCTCATTTTAGGACTATTTGGCGGATTGGCTAGTGTTATCATTTTACAGGATTTTGAAGAAGTCATGTTATTGCCTAATATTAAAAGTTTGTTTTTCTTCACACCCCTAGTGGCGGCGATGGCGGGAAATGTTGGCGTTCAGTCAAGTGCAATTATTGTTCAGGGTTTGGCCAACGATGTTGTTAAGGGAAGCCTGGTCAATCGATTGTTGAAAGAAGTTGGTCTGAGTTTGATCAACGGATTTGCGCTCGGAACACTAGTCATTATTTTTGGCGCCATTCTCGACTTTGAGTTTCTCTTTAGTTTGACTGTTGCTGTATCTATGGTTTGCGTCATCATTGTAGCCGCTTTGATTGGTACATTTGTTCCAATTTTATTGCACCGTCGAGGAATTGATCCGGCCATAGCCACGGGACCGTTTATTACAACGAGTAATGATATTTTTGGCATCTTCTTGTTTTTTATGATCGCCAAATTGATTCTCAATTTCTAATGAAAATTCTTCACATAGATAATAATCACCCAACACTAATCCAGGGTTTGCGTGATCTTGGTTGGGAGAACGTGGAGAATTTTACTGATTCAAAAAACCAAATTGAAAAAGTTATTCACCTTTTCGACGGTCTTGTCGTTCGCAGTAGGTTCCCGATAGACACCTCTTTTCTTAAAAAAGCAAAACGTTTAAAATTCATTGCAAGGGTGGGTGCTGGTATGGAAAATATTGATCTTGATCAAGCCAGAGTTCAAGGAATTCATTTGTTTTCAGCCCCTGAGGGTAATGCTACTGCTGTGGCCGAACACGCTTTAGGAATGTTGTTGTCACTAACCAATCATATCCCAAGAGCCAATCAACAAGTGAAGTCAGGTATCTGGTTACGCGAACAGAATCGTGGCAACGAAATTTCAGGTAAAACGGTTGGAATTATAGGATATGGAAATATGGGCAAAGCCTTTGCCTCTGTGCTTAGCGGTTTGAATGTTGAGGTCATTTTTTACGATATTCTTGATCATATCGAAGACACTAATGCACGACAAGTTAGCTTGAAGGATTTGCAAAATAGAACAGACATTTTAAGTCTACATACTCCCGAAACCGAGAAAACTATTGGTATGGTAAATTCTGCCTTCATAAATCAATTTTCAAAACCCTTTTGGTTGATTAATACTGCACGTGGTAAAGCGGTGGTTACGGAAGATTTGGTTGAAGCTTTGAAAAAGGGTCAAATTAAAGGGGCGGCTTTAGATGTTTTAGATTTTGAAAAATCTAGTTTTGAAACCCTTTTTCAAAATAACAATTTTCCAGAGGCTTTTTCGTATTTAACTCAATCTGATCGTGTAATCTTATCGCCACATATCGCTGGATGGACTTTTGAGAGTCATCAGAAATTGGCACAAGTACTTCTTTTTAAAATAAAGGCTATTTTTACGTAATTATGAGCCCTTTAAACCAATAATCATGCAGTCCAAGGCAGAATCTCCAAAAGCTTATATTGAACAATTACCTGAAGATCGCAAGTCTGCTATTTCTAAAGTAAGATCTGTTATTCTTGAAAATATGCCTAACGGATTTGAGGAGGTGATGAGCTATGGTATGATTGGTTTTGTTGTGCCGCATAGTATCTATCCTTCAGGTTATCATTGCACGCCAGATTTGCCTTTACCTTTTATGAGTTTGGCGTCGCAGAAAAATTTTATTGCACTATATCATATGGGCATGTATGCCGACAAGGCTACTTTAGAATGGTTTGTATCGGAATATCCAAATCACTGCAAACGAAAATTGGATATGGGAAAATCCTGTGTACGGTTCAAATATTTGGACGATATTCCTTTTGATTTGATTGGTCAATTGGCTTCGAAAATGACCCCGCAACAGTGGATTGAACTATACGAATCCGCATTTAGAAAGTGATAGTAGTTTACTATATTGATTAATCATGAGATACAGAATGCTTCCGCTCTAATTCAGCTTGAAATTCTTCCATTACTGGCCGAACAGTGCTCTCAGGTAAATCAGAAATTTTAATGTACATCAGGCCATCAACAGCATTGTTAAAGCGTGGGTCAACATTGAAAGCCAACAAACGCGCATTTTGTTTGATGTATTTTTTTAATAAAACAGGGAGTCTTAAATTTCCAGGTTCTACTTCATCAATAATTTTGTCAAATTTATTCAAATCGGCTTCTGTGGCATCAAAAATAAATTCTTTATCGGCATCTTTGAGTTTCACTTTGAATTCTTTTTTGGGTCGGACAAATTGTGCCAAATAAGGATCGTAGTAGTGTGATCTCATAAATTCGATCATTAATGATTTTGAAAAATTTGAAAATTGGTTGGAGATGCTAACACCTCCAATAAGAAACTGATGATCTGGATGCCTCAAAGTGGTATGAACAATACCTTTCCATAACAAAAATAATGGCATTGGTTTTTGCTGATATGCCTTGATGATAAAGGCCCTACCCATCTCTATAGATTTTGATAATAAATCGTGGATTTCAGGCTCAAACCGGAATAAGCTGTGAAGATAAAACCCTTCAATCCCACGCTCCTGATAAATGTGCCGACCTAATCCCATGCGATATGCGCCAGCCAATAACTGATGCTCTTCATCCCACAAAAACAAATGGTGATAATATTGATCAAATTCATCCAAATCAATAGCCTTGTTAGTCCCCTCGCCAATTGCACGAAACGTAATTTCTCTGAGTCTTCCGATTTCTCTTAAAATATTTGGAATCTGATCGGTTTGTGCCAGATACACTTCGTAGCTTTTGCTTTTCAACAAACGACTGTCGGTCATCCTCAATGCGTTAACCTCTTTAATCATTTCATCTTGATCTACTGCTCCCGCAATAGCTTTAGGGTTTTTATGAATAGGATTCCTAAGCGTTGATGATATTTGTGAAATGATTTTTTCTTTATCATTAAAAGCTTTTGATAAAATATAAGTCTTACCTCTAACAAAATCTGTAAACTCCTCCAAACTGGCATGCTGCGCTTGATCAGATACCGAAATGGGTTTTCCTACGCGAACTTTAATAATTCGTCTTTTTTGAGTAAATAATTCCGAAGGTAATTTCGCAGTTCTGAGCGTACTGCTTATTCTAGAAAGCCAATAAAAAAGACGGCTATTTTTAGCGTGAAAATATATAGGTACTATAGGTACTCCGGCTTTTTTTGCAAGTTTCATTACGGCTATTTCCCAAGGTTTATCAACAATTAATTTCCCGTCTTTATAGGTTGACACTTCGCCTGCCGGAAAAATTCCAATAGGATGTCCGTCTTTTAAATGTTGCAAAGCACGTTTGAATCCAATAACGCTAGACTTATCGTCCTTTCTATCTTCGAAGGGATTTACAGGCATTATATATGATTCTAAAGGGGCGATGCGATGTAATAAAAAATTAGCAATAATTTTAAAATCACCCCTTTGCTCTATCATCAGTTTTAGCAATAAAATACCGTCAATTCCGCCAAGCGGATGATTAGAGATCGTAATATAAGCCCCGTCTTTTGGAAGTCTTTTCATGTCTTCCTCGGGAATTTCGAAATGTATATTGAATGACCTCAATATACCATTCATAAAATCTAATCCCTCGAGATGGCTATTCTTTTTGTAAATGGAATTAATGGAAGAAATTTTTAAAACTCTCAATATGATCCACCCGAAAAAGGTGCCTATAAAACCGTATTTGTCGGCTTTGATTACCCTTGCCACTTCTTTGGCAGTAACAATAGATTGTATTTTTAATTTAGGCTGTGGTGACAAATTGTAGGCGTTTTTCAGTAAATTGTTTCATAAGTATACCAGTTATACTCGAAATAAAGGGGGGGTGGTCTGTTTTCGGATTGGTGATCGTATAAAGTTTGACATTTTCCTGAATGGTCAATTTATAATTTGCTCTTAAATCTTGTAGCAGCCTTTCTTTGTAATTAAATGGGTCGGAAAAACAAACTGACAAGCTAATTGCAGAATTTTGTGTAAGTCTGACCTTCATATGATAAGAATCTAGTAATCCTGCTATTTTAATGAATTGTTTTTCCATGATATAGGAAAAATCTAAGGTGCTTAAAGTGATCAGTGTTTGATGTTCTAAAATCATATAACAGCAAATATGATCTGCCATGTTTTTGTCTTTTAAAATCGCTGTTCCTGGTTCATTGGGATTTTGAAATGACTTAACAAATAATGGAATTTCTTTTTGATAAAGTGGTTGTAAGGTTTTAGGGTGAATCACAGTAGCGCCATAATAGGCCTGCTCTATAGCTTCATTATATGACATTTGAGGAATCAGTTGGGCTTTGTCAAACACCTTTGGATCAGCATTCAATATACCAGGGACATCTTTCCAAACTGTAACCGCAGATGCATTGATGCAATATCCAAAAATAGCAGCAGAATAGTCACTGCCTTCTCTACCTAAGGTTGTGGTAAAATTGTTTGAGTCACTGCCAATAAAACCTTGAGTAATATATATTTTACCCAGATTGATGGCTCTGTTTATATTATTTTGAGTCTCATTCAAATTAAGGCTTGCGCTTCTATAAACATCGTCAGTTTTGATTAACTCTCTGGCATCTAACCATTCGTTTTCAATGCCATGATCATTTAAGAAATGACTGATAATTGAAGTTGATGCCAATTCTCCAACACCAACAATTTGATCGTAAACGAAATTATAATTATTTGATTTATTTGTATCGAGAAACCTACTAGCCCCCTCAAAAAAGCTGCCAATGATATGATATATCGGATGTTTATCGTCTTCAAAAAGATCAATTAAAATGGTGCTGTGAAACTTTCGAACATCCTGAAGAAGGCTTTTAACCGATTTCCTATCAATAAAATAACAATTAACAACTGCTTCTAGAGCATTTGTTGTTTTGTCCATGGCAGAGACCACAACAACATTTGGGCTTTTTGCCTGCAATTTTAGAACATTTAAAAAGTTCTTAACAGCTTCGGCATTTTTTACAGAGGCCCCACCAAACTTATATACTTCCATCTTGAGTTTGTATAAATCGTTTCAATCCAGTTTCATCCATTTGCGTCAAATACCAGTCTTTCATAATTGTAGCACCAGTTTTTTTATAAAATGAAATGGCGTTCTTATTCCAGTCTAAAACGACCCATTCTACCCGACGCACCTTTTGGTTTGCGGCATATCTCATGACTCTAGTGTACAGTGCGCCGCCGATACCTTTTCCACGATAGGCGGCTTTAACAATTAAATCTTCCAAATGGATGGTTCGGCCCACCCAAGTTGAAAACCTAAAATATATAAAAGCCATACCAACGACAACGCCTCCTTCTTCGGCGATAAAACACTTAAATTCGGGGTGTGACCCAAATCCAGCTTCCTCTAGTTCTGCTTCTGTAACAACAACTGATTCTGGTTCTTTTTCGAAAACGGCCAATTCTCGAATTAGATTTAGAATTTCTGGGACATCCGATTTTTTGGCTTCTCGTGTGCTAAATGGCATGATGATAAAATCTTCTCAAATATAGTTCAAAGTTCAGTACGATTTAACCTCAATTCATACTAGTAGTAAGGTAATTTTTTTGATATTTGTATGAAATCCCTTTTCACATGTCCAAAATTAATCAAACCTTAGGTGAATTTATCATTGACCATCAATCGTCTTTTAAATATTCTTCGGGTGAATTATCCAGATTAATTAACTCCATTCGATTAGCAGCTAAGGTTGTGAATTACGAGGTCAATAAGGCTGGATTAGTTGATATTTTAGGGGATTTTGGAGATACCAATATTCAGGGCGAAGCACAACAGAAATTAGATGTTTATGCTCATGATAAATTTGTTCAAACGCTGACAAAAAGAAATATTGTTTGTGGAATTGCCAGTGAAGAAGAAGACGACTTTATCAGTATCAATAGTCTAGATGCCAACAATCAAAACAAATATGTTGTGCTCATTGATCCATTAGACGGCTCTTCCAATATTGATGTCAATGTATCGGTTGGGACTATTTTTTCCGTATACCGTCGGGTTACCCCAATTGGATCACCAGTACTGCTCGAGGATTTTTTACAAAAGGGCAGTCAGCAAGTTGCTGCAGGTTATGTGATTTATGGAACATCAACCATGTTGGTTTATACTACTGGTTATGGTGTTAATGGATTCACCTTGAATCCGGCCATAGGTACTTTTTATTTGTCTCATCCAAACATGCAGTTTCCAGATTTAGGCAATATTTATTCCATCAACGAAGGGAATTATGTTCATTTCCCAAAAGGTGTCAAAGCGTATTTAAAATACTGCCAAATGGAAGAGGGAGATAGGCCTTACACCTCCCGTTATATTGGTTCTTTGGTTTCTGATTGTCACAGAAATATGATTAAAGGAGGAATTTATTTGTATCCTGAAACGATGCAAAATCCAGCTGGCAAATTGCGGCTGCTCTATGAGTGCAATCCAATGGCTTTTATTACTGAACAAGCTGGAGGTAAGGCTAGCAATGGTTTTAAGAGGATCATGGAGGTTGAACCACAAACGCTACATCAGCGTGTACCGTTTTATTGTGGCAATAAAAAAATGGTAAGTACCCTTGAATCTTTTATGAAAGAAAACCCTTAAGCAATCATAGCAGCAGCAAACTCCTCGGCATCTTCAGCTTCTTTTGCGCAATGCAGTGCTTTTGTTACGATACTGTCGATATTGTTTGAATCGAAGCCTAGTCCAACAGCAATTTTTGTCATAAGCATTACTTCATACTTTTCCTGAATCTGGTCGGCGTTAACCATTCTTGCCAAATCATATAAGCGCTCATAACGATGCTCAATGGATATGGGAGGGTTGATTGGATGACTGTTATAGTCTTTGAGAATCGCAGCGTATTCATCAGATTCAATATTTAAACGTTGGGCTAAACGGTCGAGAAATGCCTTTTCTTGGTCCGTAATAACCCCGTCACCCATGGCTATTCGAACGATAGCCGCAAAGTGATCTTGGTTTCTTTTTTGAAAGCCTGAATCAAATAAATCGGAAATGGACATAGTTTGTTTTTATGATCTTCAAATATACGTTAATCGTCGTTTTTGATATTGAAAAAATTAAAAAAATTGGAACCATCCGACTATATTTGCCCAAAAGTAACGCCTTGGGGAAATCCCAAATATTTGATGTATTTGAACGGTCTTTGCCTTTGCAAAAACTGAAATCTTCTGTGACCCAAAATGAATCTCCTATTCAGGTTGTTGGCTTAGTTGGTTCAGCTGCATCAGTTGCTGTGTCTCAGTTGTTTGAATCGTCTGAAAATTCATTGTTATTTATTTTAAACGATAAAGAGCAATCTGCCTACCATTTAAATGATTTGGAGCAACTTCTTCCTGATCGAAAAGTATTGTTTTTTCCGTCTAGCCATCGTCGGCCTTATACCCTCGAACAAACTGAAAACGCAAATGTGCTGATGCGTGCAGAGGTGCTCAATACAATTGCAAATTCTAAAGAAGCTGTTTTGGTTGTCGCTTATCCAGATGCTCTATTTGAAAAAGTCATTACCAAAAAAAAACTCATTCAACATGTGTTACCCATTTCTGTAGGTGAGAAAATCACTATTGATGACTTGAATCAAACCTTGTTTGATATGCATTTTGAACGGGTTGATTTTGTTACAGAACCTGGACAGTTTTCGGTTAGAGGTGGTCTGGTCGATGTTTTTTCTTTTTCTCATGACGTGCCTCATAGAATAGAATTTTTTGGGAATGAAATAGAGTCTATTCGCAGCTTTGATCTTGAAACACAACTCTCAATTGAAACGTCTAAGTCGATTCAAATTTTACCAAACGTTGAATTGAAAAATCTAGAGATCGAAAGAGAATCTTTAATCACCTTTTTAGGTGAAAAAACGTTAGTGGTTGCTGACCGACTGCAATTAATTTGTGATCGACTTGATGGTTTGTTTGAAAAAGCGAACATTAATTTCAGTAATACAAATACCGACATCAAATATTCAAAACCAGAGCAGTTGTTTTGCGACAGTTCGTCTTTTATCAAGGATTTAAAAATCCAAAAATTGGTCGGTCTGAGCGCTATTCCCGAACAATATTTTAAGTCTCAAGAAAACCTCACTTTTAATATAAGACCCCAACCGACATTTAACAAACACTTTGATTTGTTATTCGAAAATTTAAATGAGCTAACAGAATTGGGCTATACCAATTACATTTGCTGTAATTCTAAACAACAGGCCAAGCGATTTTCTGATATTATGGAAAGTGCAAAAACGTCTGCAAATTTTAAAATCCTAGAGTTGCCTCTTCACGAAGGTTTTATTGACGATGATCTAAAATTGGTTTGCTATACAGATCATCAGATTTTTGAAAGGTTTCAAAAATTTACCCTAAAACACAACTTTGACAAACAGCAGGCTATTAGCATAAAGGAATTGAATGCACTACGTATTGGCGACTTTGTAACACATATTGACCATGGGGTTGGTCGATTTGCAGGTCTTCAAAAAATTGAGGTAGAAGGTAAATTTCAAGAAGCCATTAAATTGATTTATGCAGAGCGTGATATATTATATTTGAGTATACATGCACTACACAAGATTTCGAAATTTAATGGCAAAGAGGGAACGGCACCAAAACTATATAAACTTGGTAGTAAAGCGTGGACAGCTCTAAAGCAAAAAACCAAATCTAGGGTTAAGGAAATTGCCTTTAATTTGATTCAATTGTATGCCGAACGTCGCTCAAAACGTGGATTTCAATTTGCTCCAGACACCTATTTGCAGCATGAGTTAGAAGCATCTTTTATTTATGAAGATACACCGGATCAAATGACTGCAACTGCTGATGTGAAAGCTGATATGGAAAGCGATCGTCCGATGGATCGACTGGTGTGTGGGGATGTTGGATTTGGAAAGACAGAGGTTGCCATTCGGGCAGCATTTAAAGCAGTGGATAATGGCAAACAAGTAGCAGTTTTAGTGCCAACAACCATTTTGGCATTTCAACATCAAAAGACTTTTGTCGACCGTTTTTCTGAACTACCCGTTACCGTGGACTATTTAAATAGATTTCGTTCAGTAGCAGACCGAAAAGACATACTTAAGCGTCTGGAGAACGGTCAAATTGATATTATAATTGGAACACACCAATTGATTAACCCAGCCATTAAATTTAAGGATCTTGGTCTATTAATTGTAGATGAGGAACAAAAATTTGGTGTAGCTGCAAAAGACAAACTTAAAACTCTGAAGGCTGATGTAGATGTATTAACTCTAACAGCAACACCAATTCCTCGAACCCTTCAGTTTTCACTTATGGCTGCGAGAGATTTATCTATTATTAATACACCTCCACCGAACAGATATCCAATCGACAGTCAAGTTATTCGATTTAGTGAAACCTTGATTCGAGACGCTATAAGCTATGAAATTGAGCGTGGTGGACAAGTTTTTTTTGTTCACAATAGAATTCAGAATATAAAGGAAGTGGCTGGTATGATTCAAAGGTTGGTGCCAGACGCTAAAGTGGGTGTTGGACATGGTCAATTGGATGGCAAAAAATTGGAGGCCTTGATGATTGATTTTATGACTGGGCAATTTGACGTTTTGGTAAGTACTACGATTATTGAAAGCGGTTTAGACGTGCCAAATGCCAATACCATGATCATTAATAATGCGAACAATTTTGGATTAAGTGATTTGCACCAAATGCGAGGCAGGGTAGGACGAAGTAACAAAAAAGCATTCTGCTATTTTATTACACCAGAGTACAGCGAGATGACTGATGATGCACGAAAACGAATTCAAGCCCTCGAGCAAAATTCTGGATTGGGTAGCGGTTTCAATATTGCCATGAAAGATCTTGAAATTCGAGGAGCAGGAGATTTGCTTGGCGGCGAACAAAGTGGGTTTATTAATGAAATAGGATTCGAAACCTATCAAAAAATTCTTAATGAAGCCATCGAAGAACTCAAACAAAAGGAATTTTCAGAGCTTTATGATTCTGAGCCCAAGAAAGGATCATTTGTAAAAGATGTGGCCATTGATACTGACTTTGATTTACGGTTGCCTGATGATTATGTAAATGTGGTTGCTGAACGTTTGGAGTTGTATACACAATTGAGTGAAATTAAAAATCAAGAGGCATTGACTTTATTTGAAACCTCATTAAAGGATCGGTTTGGACCGATGCCTCAACCATGTAAAGATTTAATGGTGAGTGTGCAATTGAAATGGTTGGCGGCACACTATGGCATGGAACGTTTAGTGATGAAAAACAACAAATTTTTAGCCTATTTTATTGGGGACCAGAATAGTGATTTTTATCAGGGTACTGCATTTAATGCCGTTTTAAAATTTGCTCAAAAAAACCCTCAACTCTGCAAAATAAAGGAAAAACAGACCAAAATAGGTCTTCGTCTTTTAATGGTCTGTGAACCGTTACAATCCGTAGAAGAGGTTTTTAATCTGCTAAGTTGTATTGAAATAGATGTAGTTTAAAAATGATAAAACGCATCTTTAATGTGTTCGATTTCATTTGACTTTTCTGATTGTACTATAGCAATGATATCGAAGCGCACTTCAACTGGAGTTGTAAAATTTTGAACAAAATGATCAAGCGCTAATACCAAATTATTGATTTGTTTGGGTTTGACAAATTCTTGAGGGTTGCCAAAATCTCTTGAAGATCTGGTTTTGACTTCCACCTCAATGATTATGTCTTTAGTTCGAGCAATTAAATCGATTTCTGATTTGAGATATCTATAATTTCTAGCCAAAATGATATAACCCTCCTTTTCAAGATACGCTGCTGCAAGGTTCTCTCCGTTTCTTCCAAGTTCATGTCGTACCTCCATGAGTTTTTAGTATTCAAGTGAACTGCTTTGTTTGGTAACAAGAAGAGTTGCCAATTTACCGAAATAAAACGCTCTATTCTCATTTTCGTGCCCAGCTGGAAATCCAAATGCAATAGGAATATCTTTTCTGCCAACGGCTTCTACAATGACCTCCTCAATTGATTTTTCAAATTCAGGACTGTTCTTTTTGATATTGGAAAAATCGCCAACTAATACACCCGAACATTTTTCAAACACGCCCGCTCTTTTAAGGGATTGTAGCATCCGATCAATTTGGTACATATATTCTCCAATTTCTTCTAAAAAGACAATTTTTCCAGTATAATCTATGGTTGATTTTGAGCCCAACAAAGCCGATAGAAGCGTTAAATTTCCGCCGATCACTGGGGCAGTAACGCTTCCATTTTGATTTTGAGGAGATGGGTCAAAATGAAATTTCAACACATTTCCAAAAAGAGCATCATACAAACTCGAAATACTGGTCTCTATTTCTGAATATTCATTTTCAAAATTGACGGCCATCATACCATGAATACTTTCATAATTAAGCTTATGAAGCTGAGAATGAAATGCAGTGATATCCGAGTAACCAATAAACCACTTAGGATGCTTTGTAAATGACATATAATCCAATTCGTCCATAATTCGCATACTACCATATCCGCCTCGAGCGCACCATATGGCCTTAATTGACGGGTCGTTTAAAAGAGATTGCAGTATTGATAGACGTCGATCATCAGCACCAGCAAAATGACCCTCTGCCTCAAGGATATTTGCACCAACAACCACATTAAGACCCCAAGATTGCGCTTGTTTAATAGCCAAGTCAACAGCTTCTGATTTCGACCCCAGCTGACCAGCAGGAGCTACGATGGCAATAGTATCACCAATTGATAAAAATGGAGGTTGTATATATGTCTGTTTTGTCATAATTGAAAGAGATTGGCTGAAACTAAGTTGTGAATTAAGAAATAATAGAATTCCACAAGTGAATAAAATCAATGATTTTGGAGCCATGATTGCCTTTTGAGTAAAATTACATTTTTTTTCGAAATGGTATCTAAATGCCTAACTTTGACCTTCATTAATTTCAGATGACAAAACGATATACCGTAACCGCAGCTTTACCATACACTAACGGCCCAATTCATATTGGCCATTTGGCCGGTGTCTATGTGCCGTCGGATATTTTTGTAAGGTATTTGAGATTGCGAGGTCGCGATGTGATCTTTATTTGTGGTAGTGACGAACACGGGGTACCAATTACGATTCGAGCTAAAAAAGAGGGAAAAACCCCTCAAGAAGTTGTTGACTTTTTTCATGAGAATATTAAAAATAGCTTTCACGATTTCGGTATTAGTTTCGATAATTATTCGAGAACCTCGGCTGAAATTCATCATAAAACAGCATCAGATTTCTTTGCCAAATTAAATGCCAATGGCCAATTTGAAGAAATAGTAAGTGACCAGTTGTACGATGAGAATGCAGAGCAGTTTTTAGCAGATCGTTTTATAGTTGGGACTTGTCCAAAATGTGGAAATACAGAAAGTTATGGTGATCAATGTGAGCGATGCGGAACAAGTCACAATGCTACTGATCTCATCGACCCCAAATCAACATTGAGCGGTTCAAAACCAGTAGTGAAATCTACTAAACACTGGTTTTTACCACTAAATAACTATGTCGATTTTTTTAAAAAATGGATATTAGAAGACCATAAATCAGACTGGAAACCAAATGTTTATGGGCAATGCAAGTCATGGATAGATGACGGTTTAAAGCCTCGTGCAGTTACCCGTGATCTTGATTGGGGCGTACCTGTTCCCATATCTGGGGCGGAGGATAAGGTGCTCTATGTCTGGTTTGATGCGCCCATCGGCTACATATCTTCTACTAAGGAATGGGCGGCACGGGAGCAAAAAGATTGGCGTCCGTATTGGCAAGATCCAGAGACTGAACTGATTCATTTTATTGGCAAAGATAATATTGTGTTTCATTGTATTATTTTTCCTGCAATGCTCAAAGCTGAGGGTAGTTTTATATTGCCAAAAAATGTACCTGCGAATGAATTTCTTAATCTTGAGGGACAAAAACTGTCAACGTCAAAAAATTGGGCTGTTTGGTTGCCTGATTATTTGGAAGATTTCCCCGATCAACAAGATGTGCTGAGGTATGTTTTGACTGCCAATGCACCAGAGTCTAAAGACAATGATTTTACTTGGAGTGATTTTCAGGCCAGAAACAACAACGAACTTGTTGCAATTTTCGGGAATTTTATCAACAGAGTAGCAGTTTTGAACCAAAAATACTACGGTGGTATTGTGCCATCATGTGGTCCTCTGTCGTCTGGAGATCAGGAAGCACTCGGTGCTATTAAAACCTTTCCAGGCCTAATAGGAGGGGATATTGAAAACTATAAATTCCGTGCTGCATCTCAATCGCTGATGAATTTGGCCAGATTAGGTAATAAGTATTTAGCAGATGCAGAGCCATGGAAATTAATCAAGACAGATCCAGAGCGTGTTCAAACTATTATGTTTATCGCGCTACAAATTGCTAGCGCTCTAGCCGTGCTGTCCGAACCCTTTTTGCCAAAAACATCGGATAAGTTAAGAGCCACTCTTAATTTTAAAAAATTACCAGTTTTACCTTCATGGGATTCTCTTGAAAATGATGCGATTTCAATTTTAACTGGTCATCAATTGGGTGAATCTTCATTGTTGTTTTCAAAAATCGAAAACGATCAAATAACTGTTCAACTTCAAAAATTGGAACAAAGTAAAATGGATAACCTCGCAGTTGATAAGCCAATACCAACTCAAAAACCAGAAGTTTCGTTTGACAGTTTTAATTCACTTGATTTACGGGTTGGTTGTATTGTTGAGGCAGAAAAGATGCCAAAGGCGAATAAGTTATTGGTGCTTAAAATTGATATTGGAGACGAAGTACGAACCGTAGTTTCTGGTATTGCTGAGTATTATTCACCCGAAGATGTTATGGGGAAAAAAGTGACGGTTTTAATTAATCTTCAGCCAAGATCACTTCGAGGTGTCGAAAGTCAAGGAATGGTGCTGATGACAGAAAACGATAAAGGAGAATTAGTATTTGTGAATCCCGATGATTGCTCCACACCAAATGGCGGTGTTATCGCTTAATAACTTCTTTGATTTATTTCTCTCATTTCTTGAATAAAAAAGAGGATCCATTCATAGTTTTTTATATATTTGAAATTAAAGAAATTTTAAACCTTTTGTTATGAAAACCTCCTTTCTTTTTACTTCAGTGTTATTTTTATCACTTACTCTATGTCAAAACATTAATGCTCAAACATTGAGTGATGCGATTAAGGATGCTGCTAAAACCGAAATGCTTGTTGTTCAGGATTATGTAAAATTGGACAACAATCAAAAAGCTTTAGTTGAACGTTTAATAATAGCAAAGGAGCAAGAGTCTCACGAATTTGTTTATGGTTATGATATCAATAAACCAAAAGTGAAAGAGGCTAAAAATAGAATTGAGAGTAAATTTTTGCGAAATATGGCCGCTACTTTAACTGATGAACAAATGTCAGCTTTCAAAATTTATTATTCGAAAAAACAAAAATTTTAGAAGGTCTTTGCAACTTGATCGACTTGATCGAGCGTAAAACCAACATCTTCTAAACTCAAGGCATCATTTAAAAACCAACTTTCAAAGGCGCTAGGCGGGAGATAAATACCCCTGTCTAATAGTCCATGAAAAAATCGTTTAAATGTGACGTTGTTGCCCTTAGCCGCCGATGCAAAATCGATTACTGGATCTTCGGTAAAATGTACCGAAAGCATTGATTCGAAGCGATTGATGGTATGATAAATATTGTATTTGCTTAATATTTCACTAATACCTTGGTGCAGTAAAACTGCTTTTCGATTGAGACTTTTAAATAAATGATCATCTTCATTGATGGCTTTTAACATCGCTAAACCAGCGGCCATAGCTAGGGGGTTTCCGCTCAATGTACCTGCTTGATAAACAGGCCCCTCTGGCGCCAGATAACTCATGATTTCTGATGGTCCAGCAAACGCGCCAACTGGCAGTCCCCCACCAATAACTTTTCCAAAACAGACTAAATCAGCTTTAATGCCCAAAATCTCTTGTGCGCCGCCTTTTGCTAACCTAAATCCTGTCATCACTTCATCGAAAATCAATAAAATGCTATATTGATCACATAGAACTCTCAACCCCTCTAAAAAGCCTTTTACAGGAGGGATACATCCCATATTGCCCGCTACTGGTTCAATGATAATGGCAGCAATCTCATCTTTATTGACCGAAATTATATCTTCGACATGTTGTAAGTCATTGTAGCGCGCCAGCAAAGTATCCTTGGCAGTTCCTTGGGTCACGCCAGGACTATTTGGGCTGCCAAAAGTGACCGCGCCACTTCCTGCCTCAATTAAGAAGGCATCACTATGCCCGTGATAGCATCCAGCAAATTTGATTATTTTTTCTTTTTTGGTATAACCTCGTGCTAATCGAACTGCACTCATGCAGGCTTCAGTTCCTGAATTGACAAATCTAATTTTATCTATGTGAGGTACCATTGAAATTGCTAATTCTGCTATTTCCGTTTCTAAGGCTGTTGGCATCCCAAATGATGTACCTGATTTTGCTCTCGCAATAACCGCTTCTATGACAGGGGGATAAGCATGTCCAAGTATCATAGGCCCCCAAGAACTAATATAGTCTATAAATCGATTATCATCTTCATCATACACATACGCACCTTTTGCATTTTTTGCAAAAACTGGCGTTCCTCCAACGGACTTAAAAGCGCGAACAGGCGAATTAACGCCACCTGGAATCACGTCAGATGATGCCTTAAATAGGGCGCTACTTCTTTGATATCGCATTTGGATTAATTTTTGTCAATGATTAGGTTTTGACCAATACTGATGTTGTTATCGTCCAATTGATTGAGTTGCTTCAACCTGTCAATAGTTGTGCCATAAGTCTTAGCAATGCTATAAAGTGTATCTCCTTTTTTTACATAATGGATTTTATCGCTATTCACGGGTGTCGGTTGGTGCCAAACGTTATCAGTTCCATCTAATTTATAAAGTTCATAACGCTCAATAATACTGATTAATTTATCTGGATATTTTGGATCGGTAGCATATCCGGCTGCCTTGAGACCGTAGGCCCAAGAGCGATAATCTTTTGGATCAAATTCAAAAAGTTTTGAATATCGTGATCGTCCAGTTAGAAAAATTGAATGGTCTTTAAATGATTCTGAAGGATCGTTGTACTTCCGAAAACACTCTTGCAGTTCATCGTCGTCATGATAAACACCTTCTCCTTTCCAATCATGGCATTTAATACCGAAATGGTTGTTTGCATTTAAGGCAAGTGTGCCCTGGCCTGAACCTGATTCTAAAATACCTTGAGCAATAGTGATGCTAGCAGGTATTTTTGAGGTTTGCATCTCGTGAATCGCGATATTCTTATATGCTTCAATATAAGCTAATGTTTGTTCGGTTCTCGTGAGAGGTTTGTCAGCTTTTGTTTTGATTTTGACTTCCTCTTTTGTGGTTTTAGAATTTGGTTTTATTTGATTATTAACTTGATTTTTAGGCTTGTATTGAGTTTTTTTTCGGGAACCACAACTGCTGAGCAAAAATAATGTTATAAAGGCTAAAAATAAGGTCCGTTTTGTCATAATAATCGTGGTAATTGAGTCTGTTTAATTCTCCAATTCATTCCTTTGAGACCTTGAAGTCCTCCAGTATGAACGGCCAAAATTTTTGTTCCTTTAGGAAATTCCCTGTTTTCAATTTGCTCGAACAAACGATACATCATCTTCCCATTGTAAATAGGATCTAACGGTATGTTGTAAGTCGATTTAAAATGATTGATAAAATCGATGAGTGACTTGTCTATTTTTCCGTAACCTCCATAATCTGAGGGTTCTATTTTCCAGTTCTCAGCATGCGCAAATTTACAAATTACTTCTTTTAATTCGTGATCTTTTACTGCTGAATAACCAATAATTTTTTGGGATGAGACACTGCTATTAATGATGCCTGAAATTGTTCCGCCAGTACCTATCGGGCAACAAATGATATCGAATTCGCGGTCATTAGCATGAAGTATTTCCTCACATCCTTTCACCGCCAGCTCATTTGTACCACCTTCGGGTAACAAATAAAATGACCCAAATTGCTGTCGTAAGTATTGAATATACTCATCTTTATTTTTGCGCTTGTAGTCCGATCTGCTGATATAATGCAATATCATATTTTGTTTTTTTGCAAACTGGAGCGTGGGATTACTATCCTCAAATGCCTTTACTTCCTCACCTCTGATAATACCGATGGTATTAAATCCAAACCGAGATCCACACGCAGCAACAGCAGCAATATGATTTGAAAAGGCACCGCCAAAAGTGAGCAATGTGGTTTGATTTGATGACTTAGCAGCCTTAATGTTATATAACAGTTTCCTGTATTTATTACCTGAAATTTCGGCGTCAATCAAATCCTCCCGCTTCATATGTAACGATATGTCGAATTTTGAATCGATAGGAATCTGCTGATTAACGCTTGGAAAGGGTTTATTCATCATGTTAAAAGTACAATTTTCGATTGGATTGTAAAGGATGTCTCAATTCGATTTGATTATATTTGTTTGATGAAGCCTAAAATTGAAATTGAGTCAGGTGATTATTATCTAACACCTGAAGGTTATCGATGCTTTACTGCACAATACCACTTAAAAAGAGGGTATTGTTGTGAGAGTAATTGCAGGCATTGTCCGTATGACTTTAACGTCAAAACACAACCAAAATAATGAGTATAATTGATAAATCACTAAAGTCATTTCGTGCTGAAATAAAAGCAGGAATTCCTGATGTTTTGCCTGATGCGAAACCCTATGATCTTCAGGTCAATCATGCGCCCAAACGAAAAGCGATCTTGACCCCTAATGAAAAGAAGTTAGCACTTCGAAATGCTTTGCGTTACTTTAAACCCGAGCACCATAAAATTTTGTTGCAAGAATTTTTTGATGAACTTGAATCCTATGGTCGTATATATATGTACCGTTTTCGTCCAAATTATCAAATGATGGCACGACCAATTTCTGATTATCCAGCGCGTTGTCAAGAAGCTGCGGCTATCATGTTAATGATTCAAAATAATTTGGATCCTACCGTAGCACAACATCCACATGAATTGATTACTTATGGTGGAAATGGCGCTGTTTTCCAAAACTGGGCTCAGTATTTGCTGACCATGCAATACTTGTCGGAAATGACAGATGATCAAACCTTAGCCTTGTATTCCGGGCATCCGATGGGCTTATTTCCATCGCATCGGGCTGCACCGCGCGTTGTAGTCGTCAATGGTATGACAATTCCAAATTACTCCCAACCAGATGATTATGAGAGAGGTAATGCGCTTGGCGTAACTCAATATGGACAAATGACGGCTGGTAGTTTTATGTATATTGGACCACAAGGTATTGTTCATGGAACAGCGATTACTGTACTAAATGCATTTCGAAAAGTTGAACGATCTCCCAATGGCGAAGTTTTTCTTACCGCCGGTTTGGGTGGTATGAGTGGTGCGCAACCAAAGGCAGGTAATATTGCAGGATGCATAACAATTTGCGCTGAGGTCAATCCGAAGGCTGTAGCAGTGCGCTATCAACAGAAATGGGTTGATGAAGTCATAACTGATTTGAATGAGCTCGTTGATCGTGTCCGTAAGGCACAAGTACAAAAAGAAGCAGTGTCAATTGCCTATTTGGGTAATGTGATTGATGTTTGGGAAAAATTTGATTCGGAAGATATTTTTATAGCTATTGGTAGTGATCAAACGAGCCTACATAATCCTTATGCTGGTGGATATTATCCTACAGGATTGTCTTTTGAAGAGGCAAATGAGATGATCTCAGCAGATCCTGATACTTTTCACAAATGTGTTGAGCGTTCATTGAAACAGCATGTTTCAGCAGTGAATAAACATACCAATAAAGGCACCTATTTTTTTGATTATGGCAATGCTTTTATGTTAGAGGCGTCTCGAGTCGGCGCAGATATTATGGCTCAAGATGGTATTCATTTTAAGTATCCCAGCTATATTCAGGACATTATGGGCCCCATGTGTTTTGATTATGGTTTTGGGCCGTTCAGATGGGTTTGTGCTTCTGGACAATATAATGATTTAAAAATCACCGATGATATCGCCGCTCAAGTGCTATCAAGATTATTAACCAAAGCACCAGATGAAATTAAACAGCAATTGCAGGATAATTTAACTTGGATCAAACAGGCTGACCAAAACCATATGGTTGTAGGATCACAAGCGCGGATATTGTATGCAGACGCTGAAGGTCGAGTTGAAATAGCCAAGGCATTTAACGATGCTATTGCTGAAGGCAAAATTGGCCCAGTCATTTTAGGTCGTGATCATCACGATGTTTCTGGAACGGATTCGCCTTTTAGAGAAACGTCAAATATTTATGATGGTTCTCAATTTACAGCTGACATGGCCGTACAAAATGTTATAGGTGATGCTTTTCGTGGGGCCACTTGGGTTAGCATTCATAATGGCGGTGGCGTGGGCTGGGGCGAGGTTGTTAATGGGGGATTTGGCATGGTAATTGATGGTTCAGAAGAGGCGGAGAATAAGTTGAAATCAATGCTTTTTTGGGACGTTAATAATGGTATAGCCCGAAGAAGTTGGGCAAGAAACGAAGGAGCTACTTTTGCAATAAAACGTGCTATGGCCGTTGAGCAAAAACTAAAAGTTACCATACCTCATACCGTTGATGATGACTTGATCGACGCCATTTAAACTTGTTATTATGACTTTGAACGCATTTTCATTCAGAATTTTTTCGTTACTTCTTGTCACTATTTTTGTATTGCAGTCCTGCGGCTCGGTTCGGGTTGTTTCGGATTATGATACCTCTGTTGATTTTTCTAAATATAAGACATTTGCCTTTTTCAAACCTGGCATCGACAAGGCGAAAATTAACGACATTGACAAGCGTCGTATTCTTAAAGCCATTGAGGTTAATCTGCTTGATAAGGGACTTACTGTTTCAGATAATCCAGATTTATTGGTGAGTATATTTACTAAGTCGGTTGAAAATATCGATGTTGATGATAATTGGCGATTTGGATATGGTTGGGGAGGCTGGAGTCCTTGGTATTGGGGCGTAGGAGGCAATTACACCGTTTCTCGATCTACCAAAGGTGTGTTATATGTCGATTTAATTGACGCTACAAAACAGGAACTAGTTTGGCAAGGTGTTGGAACCGGCTATTTGACAGACGATGTTAGGAAAAAAGAGTCTCGAATTCAGGAGTTTGTATCATCAATAACAGAAACATACCCTCCAAAATCAGACAATTGATTGCTTCAAGATCGAACATCAAGCCGGTCTCTTAAAGCACTACCCAAGACCATAAATGCCATGACCAGAATCATGATGCAAATTCCAGGAACAACTGCCAAATAGGCTTTTCCTAGTGCAATATAGTTGTAGTGATCCTTAATCATGCTTCCCCAACTAGCACTTGGTGGTTGTGCGCCAATGCCTAAAAAACTCAATCCACTTTCTATTAGTATCGCAGAAGCAAAATTGGCAGCAGCTATAACTATGACTGGCGCCATGATATTAGGTAAAATGTGTTTTGTGATAATTCTAAAATTTGTAAATCCGAGTGCTCTTACTGCAGTTACATAGGGCATGGTTTTAACACTAATAATTTGACCTCTAACAACCCGAGCAACTTCGACCCACATGGTTAGTCCAACCGCAATAAAAACCTGCCAATAGCCTTTGCCTAATGCCAAAGTGATTGCAATGACAAGCAGTAGTGTGGGGATTGACCAAGTGACGTTTATGATCCAGCTAATCAACACATCGACTTTCCCTCCAAAATATCCAGCCAAACTACCCATAAGAATCCCAATAATTAAGGATATCAGAACTGCGACAAAACCAATTGAGAAAGAGAGTCGTGTTCCTATAATAATGCGACTTAACAAATCTCTACCGTAGGTGTCTGTTCCTAAAATAAAAGTTCTTTCGGATATGAGATCATTTGCGTTTTCAGTTTTATAGGTGCTTAGTTCTATGGTTATTGGTGGGGGTACACCGCCATCAATTTGGAAGGGATGGTATGTTAACTTGTTCTCGGTTTGACTAAAATGTGATATAGGTATTTCTTGATATTGTGCTTTATCGCCAAAAAAAAGAGTACTGAATGAATTGCTATGTGTCATGTCTGGAAGCGGCAAATTCAGCATGGTCACAGTGAAGCCTGGTTGTTGCGAATGAATCGACAAATGCATTAGATTAGCGTCTGTGGTAGAGTCTGGTGCCAATAGATAGGCAAACACACTTACGATAGCCGCAATGCCGATTATTATAAAACTAACAAATCCCCATATATTAAGACCAAAAAAACGGCGTGACGCTTTTATTAAAGTATCATCGCTCACGCCCATTAGTTTTTAATTGCAGTTAGACTTTTCTTGTTAATATTTTGGCTAACACGCAAGTCGGTAAGTACGTTTAAAGCCTCTTCAACGTAAAGATCTTTCTTCAAATTTTGATGCCAACGTTCGCGTTTCTCTTTTAAAATCGAATCTTGTTTTATAACCTCTAACTCGTAAGGCAACGAAGCGAATTGAAGCTGATTTTCGTAATCAGATAATTGATCAAATCGTTTGATTTCCATCTCATTACTCTCTTGTT
>Ga0115570_10000580_pt1 | contig 30452 bp, 29 predicted proteins | sample COGITO_mtgs_1205_3_FD_87294 | JGI IMG/M metagenome (GOLD analysis project Ga0115570, IMG submission 87294) | Pelagic marine microbial communities from North Sea - COGITO_mtgs_120524 | ecosystem: Environmental > Aquatic > Marine > Epipelagic | place: Germany:Helgoland, sampling site Kabeltonne... | reverse complement strand
AGGACGGGGTCCTACAAAACTCATTTCGCCTTTTAAAACGTTGATCAATTGTGGGAGTTCGTCTAGAGATAATTTACGAATGATTTTCCCTAGGGGAGTAATACGTTCAAAATCGGGTAATAAAGCCCCCTTTTCGTCTGTGGTATCTCGCATGGTTTTAAACTTATAGACAGCAAAAATCTTCTGTTGATAGCCCGGCCGCTTTTGAACAAAAACAGGCCATGCCTTAAGATCAAAAAATAAGATAATCCCAATCAATAGCACAAGCGGAGATAAAACCATTAGAGCAGCTAGCGCAAATACTTTATCGAAAAAATGCTTTAGGATTGGGTAGAACAAAGTTATATCTGTGCTTTTAGTTATCTAAAGTCAAATTTAGAAAATAATTAGCGTTATTAGGTCTAGCGTTTTTTATATTTAAACTTGAAATTCAATCTGTGAAACAACTTCGAATAGGAATTACCGGGGCATTTGGCTTTATTGGACAAGAATTAGTTCGCCTCCTTTCTGCTCAAGGACATGATTTAGTGCTGCTTAGCCGTTCTGCAAAAAAGTTGGAACATCAATCTTCTGTGACCGTTATTGAAGCAGATTTAAGTCAGCCCAAACCAGAAGTTATCGCAAAGTTTACACATGATTTAGATGTATTGTATCACCTTGCGGCAGAATTGAATAACCCTTTATCGATGCACGCCACTAATGTCGTTGGGACACAAGCGATTGTGAATACACTCCCAAAAAAAACCACGTTAGTTTACTTATCGAGTATTGGGATTTTTGACTTTAATCAAGGAAACACTATCCATGAAGACAGTTTATTCAAGCCACAAAATGAGTATGAAAAAAGCAAATTAGCTGCAGAAGAGATTATCCGAAATAAAGCCGGGTTTAAGTCGGTTATTTTACGCCCGTCGATTATTTTAGGACAAAACATGAAATCTGGACTTTTAGAACAGTTGGTTCGACTTTGTCAAAAGAAACTTCGCCTAAGGGTTGCCCCAAAGGTTATGGCTAATTTTGTTCTTGCCACTGATGTTGTTGATGCTTTGTTGCTTTTAGGAAGTACCAAAAAAGCCATTGGCCAACAATATAACTTCTCTCATGATCTGCCTCTATCTCAATTTTTATCGTTCTTAGAAGAAGAATTAAAGGTTAAGAATAGCATTCCAATACCGGCTAGATTGTTCCAACAACTCTTAAAATTCTTTCGCTTTATAAAGCTAATATCAATTAGTGAAGATGGAGTGGCCTTTTTCTCTAACACCACTAAGATCTCGTCGAATAAAATAGTAACAGAACTTGATTTTGAATTTAAAGCAGACTACCGCAGCTTTTTAAAAGAGTATGTAAATTGTACCCGATGAAAAAACTTTGCTTTGTCGTTTCTTCTTCAGCCACAGCCATGGCCTTTTTAAAAGGTCCCATGCAAACTTTATCGAAACATTACGCTTTACACCTTATTGTTAATACCACAGATGTGACGACCCTGCTGGCAGAATTACCTCTTAAAGGAGTTCATGTCCAAGCGATTGAACGCGGGATTAACCCCATCAAAGACCTCAACTGTCTAATTTCGATGGTGCGCTTTTTAAGAAAACAACAATTTGATGCGCTACATAGCGTTTCTCCAAAGGCAGGTTTAATAGCCATGCTAGGAGGCCTTATTGCAAATGTTCCCTTGCGCACCCATACTTTTACAGGACAAGTGTGGGCAAATAAAAAAGGGATATTCCGCTTATTATTGAAATCGATAGATCGCTTGATTGCCCTTTGTGCTACCCAAGTGTTAGTCGATGGTAAATCACAACTGCGATTTTTAAAAGAACATGGCGTGATAGGGCCAGCCGCTCAAGTGCTGGGAAAAGGATCAATCTGCGGGGTTTCGCTTACACGGTTTGCCCCTTCCGCTGTTCTTAGAGAACAGCGAAGAAAAACACTAAAACTAGAAGAAAACGAATGGGTCTTTATGTTTTTAGGAAGGCTTAATAAAGACAAAGGGGTTATTGATCTAATTCAAGCTTTTGCGCAATTAGATCAATCTGAAAAAGCTTCTTCTCTCTTTCTAGTGGGACATGATGAAGACCAAATCAAAGCGCGTTTTCAACATATCTCTTCTAAAATTCACTTTATTCCTTTTGAAAAAAAACCCGAAGAATTACTTCAAGCATGTGACAATTTTTGTTTACCCAGTTACCGGGAAGGTTTTGGGCTATCTGTTATTGAGGCTAGTGCTTTAGAAAAACCCATAATTTGTAGTGATGCTTATGGATTAGCTGATACGATTATACAAGGAGAAACCGGTTTACGACATCGCGTGGGAGATGTAGAACACCTCAAAGATCAGTTGAGCTTTGCGCTAAATCACCCTAAAGAGATGCACGCAATGGGCAAAGCAGGAAGAACCTATGTCGAAGCTAATTTTAGTGAAAAACGATTGTTAGAAGAGTGGGAAAGCTTTTATAAAAAACAGCTTTCTTATAACCGATAAATACGAGGGTGAGCATCAAAATAGGCTTTGATATCATAGCCAAAGCCCTTATCAGTCAATGATTTCAAGGGATCTATTGTTGCAAATTGATCGTGTCCCACGGCTAGAATAATCACATCGAATTTTTCTGTCTTAGAAAGACTGCTGGTTAAAGCTAAGGATGTTGTGAGTGGGTTATTTTTGATTAAATAAGGATCAAAGAGGGTCAGGTGTAAACCTTCTTCTTGTAATTCTTGGGCTAGGGTAATCGCCTTAGAATTACGAATATCTGCTGTGTTTTCTTTAAAGGTAGCACCTAGTAATAAAACTTTTGCTTTTGTTTTGTCTATTTGATGAGTTTCAAGTTTAATTAAAATGTCTTTTACAATAAAACGAGGGAGTGCTTCATTTATTTTTCGAGCAGAAAGGAGTAATTCTGGGGTATAGCCCAAAGCTTGAGATTGATGGGCTAAGTAATAAGGGTCGATCCCTATACAATGTCCTCCTACTAATCCTGGGCAAAAAGGAAGGAAATTCCATTTAGTAGAAGCAGCTGCTAAAACTTCGTTGGTGTCTAATCCCATGGCATTAAACATCATGGCGAGTTCGTTTACAAAAGCAATATTGACATCCCGCTGGGTGTTTTCAATCACTTTAGCCGCTTCGGCTACTTTTATTGAGGGAGCTTTATAAACTTCTGCACTAAGCACAGACTGATAAAGAATATAAAGTGTATCAAGGGCATCTTTATTGGAGGCCGAAACAATCTTTGGAATGGTTTTAAAGGTATTGTGTGGATCACCCACATTAATTCTCTCTGGGCTATATCCCAAAGAAAAATCTATATCAACCTTTAGAGAGAAGGCTTCTAAAAGTGGTAAACAAATCTCTTCTGTAGCACCAGGATAAACGGTAGATTCATAAACCACGATATCCCCTTTTTTTAAGAGTTGAGCAATAACAGTAGAGGCACTTTCTAAATAGCTAAAATCGGGTAAATTGTCTTCTTTTAAAGGGGTGGGAACAGTGACAATATAAATGGAGCATTGTTTTAATGCTTGAGGTTGATCGAAGAATTGAATCGAAACGGCTTGGATTTCTTCGGTAGGAATTTCTTGTGTATTATCTACCCCCCTTTGCAAAGAAGCCACCCGCTCTTTATTGGTGTCATAGCCCAGCACAGTGTGTTTTTCTGCTAAAGCAAGTGCTAATGGGAGTCCAACATAGCCTAATCCAATTATCCCTATTGAAGGTTTCATTCGCTTAAAATTTGGCTTTTACGCCCTTGATTAAATCCTCTAAGATAGTGTAGAAGAAAGTTAATGTTTAAGTGCTTTAAACTTAATATTAGGGCGTTTATTAAGAGGCCCAAAAGTAAAACAATAAAGTCAAGACCTAGCCAATTGTAATTTCCGTTCTTTTTAAAAAGCTTCCACACCTCGATCACATCATTTTGTGTTCTTCTCAACAGAGACTGTCTATTTCCAGCTGCGTGATAATGATATAATTTAGCTTGAGGAACGATAAACATTTGTTTGGGGAAGGTCCGCTCAATTCGAATAGAAAACTCTTTATCCTCATAAGCATGAAAATTGTTTTTTGTGTCGAAGGAAACTTTTTCAAACACTTCTTTTTCCCAGGTAGAGAGTCCTCCACTCAAAGCATCCACCGCTTGAGGCAATTCAGTTTTTGGGGTTAAAGAACGAATCACGCTTTGTCGGTTATCTTTATATAGCCCAAAGTGTGTCAAACGAAAAATAAAGCGTTTTAATAATCCTTCATTGGGCGTATTTAAGATAACACCATTCAATCCTATCATTTCTGGGTGTGCGATTAGGGCATTTTCGACTTCTGCTAGATAGTCGGGCTGATGAACTATATCGTCGTCAAAAAAAGAAATATAATCGCATTGATTGTATTGTATTGAAGCGGCTTTCGCTTTTACTAAACCATTAATGCTTTCGTCGTGAATGTAATCTAATCTAATGTTTGCTTTTTTTGCTTGTGGTGCTAATTGGTCTTTGATGACTTTATCTGGGCTGCTTTGATCAATGATAATGACTTGTTCTGGCAGGCGGCTTTGGGCAAGAATAGCATCAAAGACGGTCGCCAGTTCTATGGGCCTATTTTTTGTGGGTATAACAAAGGAGAAAGTCATCTTCATCTAATGAACAAATATAACGGGTTTCTTAAATCAATTAAACTTCTTTGGGTTTATTCTAGGATTTATATTCCTGAAAATTTGCCTAAATTTAGATTATATTTGTAAAAGACATCTTTCCCAATGAACTTAAATAATCAAATTACTCTTCTTGACTGCTCCCTTCGTGACGGTGGATATTATAACAATTGGGATTTTGAAGAAGGCTTTGTCGAACACTACCGAGACAAAATCAAGAATCTCCCCATCGATTATATCGAGATAGGGTACCGCAATTTGGTTCAAAAAGAATACCGAGGAAAATATTTTTACTGTCCATTACCCATTTTAGATCAATGGGCAGAATTTAGTGATCAACTCGTCTTGATGCTCGATGAAATCAACACTCCCATTGGAGAAGTAGAAGCGATGATACAACCCTGTATAGGGAAAGCAAAAATGTTTCGTATTGCAACAAAACCTAATCGCATCTCCCAGGGAATTGCTCTTGCTAAGAAGATCAAAAAAGCAGGATTTGAAGTAGGTCTTAATATTATGTATCTCTCTGAATGGGATCAATATGATGATTTTTTTGATCAGTTTAAAGGGATTGAAAACCACATCGACTATTTGTATATGGCCGACTCATACGGAGCGGTTTTACCAGGTTATATTGTAAAAACGGTAAAGAAGCTTAAATCAATTACTTCTGTAAAGTTAGGTTACCACGGACATAACAACCTAGAAATGGGATTAATCAATGCCCTAAAAGCGATTGAACACGGAGTCGAAATTATCGATGCTTCTATTACTGGGATGGGTAGGGGAGCAGGAAATCTAAAAACCGAATTGCTCCTTACTTATCTTGCTGCAGAGAACTTGAAAGAAGTCAATTTTGAGCATCTCGATGCATTGGTCAATCAATTTGAGGGACTACAAGCCACTTATCAATGGGGAAATAACCTTGCCTATATGGTCTCTGGAGCCAATTCTATTCCGCAAAAAGAAGTGATGAATTTGATTACTAGACGCTATTACAGCATCGATAACGCTATCAAATACCTTGGATTTAAATCAGAAAATGAAGCGACTAAAAAAAGCTACCCTAAATTAAATGCTAAAAATAGTAATGCTTCTATTTTAATTATTGGTGGAGGAAATTCTACACTTAAACATCTGGATTCAATTAAATCGTTTATACATCAAAATAAGGAAATTACCTTATTGTTTTCGAGTGCGCGGTATATTGCAAGCTTTTCTGAATTTAAAGACACTTATACGATTTTAGTTGGGGCAGAGGGAAAAAGATTAGAAGAAAATATAATCAAAAATCAATTTAATAACCGCTGTATTCTCCCTCCTCCACCTCATAAGATAACTCCCTATGTTCCGGATGGATTTACCGAAAATTGCATCGAATTAAACGATACGATTTTTTCAAAAGAAAACTGTGATGCCCATCTAGCGGTTACCCTACAGGCGGCAATAGAACTAGGAGGAAGAGAGATTTTCCTCATTGGTTTTGATGGTTATACTGCCACAGAACTCAATGAAAGAGAAGCTTTTTTTATGCAAGAAAATCAATTGATTTTTGATCATTTTATACAGACTCAAAAAAATATACAATTGAAAAGCTTGAGCCGTACTGCCTATGAAAACATTGCGGTTACTTCTATTTATGCCATGATAAAATGAAATACCTCATCGTTATACCGGCTCGCATAAAATCTACACGTTTACCCAATAAACCCTTAATTAAAATTCAAGGGAAAGAGATTTTATTGCGTACTTATGAAAGATGTTTAGAAGCTATTGATAATCCCGAAAAAATTATTGTAGCGACAGATCATCAAAGCATTGTCTCCTTTTGTCAAGAAAAGAACATCAATGTTGTCATGACCAGTGAGCAGTGTTTAACAGGTACAGATCGCGTTTGCGAAGTGGCAAACAAGATAAGCGCTGACACTTATATCAACGTTCAAGGAGATGAGCCCATTTTAGATCCAGAAGACTTAAAAAAAGTTATTGCTACGGTCGAGAAAGATCCAAAAAAGGTGTACAACGGTTATGCTGAAATAAAAACAGAAGAGAATTACTTTAGTCCTAATATCCCCAAGGTTATTTTTCATCCTCAGACAAAAGAGTTGATGTATATGAGTCGTGCTGCTATTCCAGCAAATAAACGTTTTACCTTTGAAAAAGCCTGGAAACAAGTCTGTATTTATGCCTTCCCAAAAGACAGTTTACTCGCATTTTCCTCAACGAATAAGACCCCATTAGAAGAGATAGAAGACATAGAGGTGCTGCGCTTTTTAGAACTAGGCTATAAGGTTGAAATGATTCCCCTATCTGGGAAAGGAATAGCGGTTGATGTTCCAGAAGATATCAAAAAAGTAGAAGCTTATTTAGATGAAAATTGATACGATATTTTGGGATTTTGATGGAGTAATTTTATCCTCGCATGAGATTAGAGAACTGGGATTTAAGGTTGCCCTTGAAAAATATCCTCAAGAACAAATTGAGGCTTTATTGCACTACCACCGTGAGAATGGTGGATGGTCCCGTTATGTCAAATTCACTTATTTTTTTGAAGAAATAAGAAAAGAGGCTTATGATCAAAAAGATATAAATCAATTAGCACAGGCGTACTCAGCAGCCGTGAAATCTCTCTTAATCAATAGGTTATTATTGATCGATGAAAGTATGCGGTTTATTGAAGTAAAAGGGAAAAATTATCGCATGTATATCGCTTCTGGGTCAGATGGAACTGAACTTAATGAAGTTTGTAAAGGTTTAGGGATTGCTCACTATTTTCATTCTATTCATGGCTCCCCAGAACCAAAAACAGCCATTTTAAAGCGTATCATTAATGAAAATAACCATCTCCCGTCAAATTGTTTGATGATAGGAGATGCGAGAAATGATTATGAAGCAGCAGTTGATAATCATATGCCATTTCTAGGGTTTAATAATTTTGAAGTGGAAAAATTAAGCACGGTTAACTTGAGTCTATCTGATTTATGAAAACAACCTTACTTATTACTGGCGTAGCAGGCTTTATTGGAGCTAAAATAGCTGAAAGAGCGCTTGAAAAAGGATTTGATGTTATCGGGGTTGATGACTTATCTAGTGGTCAACAAAAAAATATCCCTTCTGGAATAACTTTTTATGCTTATGACTTAAGTGATCAAAAATTAGTCAATCAACTTCCTGACCAAGTAGATTACATCCTCCACCTGGCAGGGCAATCTTCTGGAGAAATTAGTTTTGACAACCCTATTTCAGATTTAGAAAAAAACACTCATTCCACCTTGAATCTTATTCGATTTGGGATTGAAAATAAGGTCAAAAAAATGCTTTATGCTAGTTCGATGTCTGTTTATGGGAAGGTAGAAGATCGCCCAATCTCTGAAGATCAAGAGCCACTTCCCCTCTCGTGTTATGGTGTAGGGAAAAGAGCCAGTGAACAATATCTCTCCATTTTTAGCGACCAATTACCCTTTATCAGTTACCGTATGTTTAATGTATATGGCCCAGGGCAAGACCTCACTAATATGCGTCAAGGCATGGTGAGTATTTTTCTTTCTCAGGCATTGCAATCTAATGCTATTTTAGTCAAGGGGAGTTTAGATCGTTTTCGTGATTTTATCTATATTGATGATGTAGTTGATTGCTGGTTAAAAGGAATTGAATTAAAAGAATTAAAAAATCTAATGGTCAATTTAGGGACAGGAGAACGAACAGAGGTTGGAGCATTAGTGAAAGAAATCAGTTTTCATTTTAATCAACCCTCATTAACTGTAGAAGGCTCTACCCCTGGGGATCAATTTGGGATCTATGCCGATACAAACTTATTAAAATCATCCTTTGAAATAGATCAGCTTACCTCTCTTGAAGAAGGAATGAAACGCTTTGCCGATTGGGCAAAAAAGCAATTTTCATGAAGCATGTTCCCATTTACATTACAGACAAATTCTCAGCGAAAACATCTTATGAGGAAGAAAACTTAGTTTTTGTTTGGGATGAATTTTTAGGAGACAATGATGCGATTTCACTTCCTGCTTTAGTAGAAGAGAAAGCAGCTATTTATCGAGCAGCTTTTTTATCCTGGACCCACGACTTTTCTCAAACAGAAATTAATGGAACCACTTTATATGAGTATTTAAAGTTGGAAGATGGTTTCCCATTTTGGTGGACCACGTCGCTGGGACAACGCTTTAACATCAACGCATCTTCTTCGATTAATGATGTGATTAAATCAATGGCATTCTTTGATTATCTAGCACAACAAAAACTTTGTCCTACTTCCATCAATATTACTACAGAAAAAGATAACCTTAGTGATTTTTTTAAATATTGGGGGAAAAGTCAAGAAATAGAAGTCACTGCAAAGCTTATAAGCAATACAAAAAAGAGAAAAAAGTCTGTTTTAGTTTATGCCCTATACTTGTTTCGTTTTATCATTTATGGGTTATTTCATCCATCAAAAAAACAAACTCAACAAAACGAATTAGTCTTTTTTGACATTTTTACTCATCTTAAAAATGGGACAGAATTTAAAAGTAACTATTGGACAAAGTTAGTGGAGGTCCTCCAAAAAAATAATGTGCAATGGAATCACCTTTATTATAAAACAAAACATCGCTTTAGTTATCTAAATGCATTAAAACGAATTCAACTTTTTAATGCGTCTAGTTCATCACATCAACACCAGTTATTGGAACAGAACTTTGGCTTACTGGATTATTTCAAAACATTAAATCGCTATTTTAAAACCAGAAAGAAAGCAAAAAAGATCCTCCCTGAATTATCTAAAGCCTTTGTATGTCCAAATCGAAGAATAGATTATAGCCCATATTTGATCGATGATTTAATGGATTCGCTTGTTGGTCAAGAAGCATTAAAAAATTGTTTTTACAATGTTTTAATGGAAAAGGCGGTAAAAGCAACTCCTGTTCAAGCAAAAGGAGTTTATCTACAAGAATTTCAACCTTGGGAAATCGCTCTAGTTCATTATTGGAAAAAATGCAATCGCAATGACCTAATAGCCATGCCCCACTCTACCCACCGCTATTGGGATCTGAGATACTTTTTTGCTGAGAAATTCTTTGCACAATATGCTCAAGATATATTTCCAGACCATATTGCTGTGAATGGAGACTACTCTTTTGAGAGATGCCTAGAGAATGGCTACTCTGAGGTTATTTTAAAGCCTGTAGAAGCGTTGCGTTATATACACCACCCCAATACTCCATTAAAGCGAAAAAACACAGAGAAAAAGAAGCTAAATATCTTAATTTGTTGTGACTATCAAACTAAAACCAGCGAAAGATTATTTGAGATGGTAGATAAAGCAACTAAGTCAGGAAAATTAAAGTGTAATATAAAGGTTAGGATGCACCCTGCCTTCCCTTTACCGCAAGAATTATTGAACCAATATAATTTTGAGATAAGTAAAGAAGAAATGGTGACTGCTTTACAAGAAACAGATTGGGTAATCACCAGTAATCTCTCTGCCATTGCAGTTGACGGTTATTATCAAGGTTGTAATATTGCACAACTTAGCGATGGTTTATATTTTAATTTAAGCCCATTAAGAGGGGTGGTTGATAATCTGTTGTTTAATTCTGCCGAAGAACTAAAGCAAATGTTTTTTAAACAAAAGCAGCAAAAGAAAAGTGTCTCCTACTTTTTGATTGATTCAAAAACTAAAAGATGGGAAAATCTTTTATCTCTTTAATTTTATTAATTTTAGATAGAAACGAAATGCAATGAATTATTTCTTTGGTTATACAGGTAACGGTTTACACTCGCAACTAACCATTCCTAAATTTCAAAATAGGGCGGCTCCAGATCCTGAAATAAAATTATGGGGGATTCAATCCAATGAGGATTTGTGGGAAGTCGCAACTGAGAATGTTAACGAAGATGAGCATTTTTTTTATGTTCCTCAAGAGCAAATTAACAATCACAAAGTCTTTGTTCTAGCCAGGAAAGAAGAGCTTAGCGGGTTCAATCCAGAAAGACTAACCCCCCTTAATTTATATACCTCTACTTTACCAGCCTATCGGAGTAATTTTAAATTATTAAATCAAAAAGGGGGGTTCTCTTCTTATCAATCTGAATACCCCACAGGGATGGTTGAAAAAAAAGGAGGGATCATTAGTAGTATTAAATCCTTACTAAATCCTGCAGCAACCGATAATATATTTTGATTAGAAATGTTTATCAATCTCCAAAAACTGACAGCTTCAACGCCTATCTGATTGACTATAAGTCTAAAAAAATATTAAGTAAGCATTTGCTTAAAACAAATCAAACCAACTGTATTAAAGTTGCTCAAAAACATATACAACCTAATGTTTTTTTGTTTACAGACGGATATTTATGTATTCCTGTTTATGTGAGTCAACATCAAGGCCATTTATCCATGGAACACACTCACCCCCCACACTCTTATATCTTGAGTGAAAATGTCTTTAAAAAAGTAAGTGAACTTAAAAAGGAATTTTATGAAATCATACATACGTAAAATAGCCACTAGCCCTTTAGGGGTAAAATTGCGTAATCTTACAGGTTGGAGATCTGTTCCTATTTCTTTTGCACATTTACAGAAAAATGCCACGGTATCAGACGGATTTATATGGCGTGTAAATGAAAATTTCACCACTAAATTTAATTTTGCAGATCTTCTACCCCTCTTTACCAATAGCAGTGATAATACAATTATACTAGAGTTCTTTGATCATCTAAATCGACCCATCAAAACAATTACCTTAGAAAATTTAGTTGATGTTTCTCAAGAAATCATCATCGATTCCTCGCTATTGAATACAACTGGTTATGGGAGTTTTTATATTTATCACACCTCCAATTCAACCCTACAAGAATGCATTACTTTTTCCAATAGATGTTATGTAGGCTATTCTTATCAAAAGAATCTATATTCAAATGTTCACGGAAACACCTATGTCAAAAGTAAAGGGATCAATAATGAAAAGGTTGAAGGAAATATGATCCAGTCTTCTGGAATTAGAAAGTATCAATATACCCTCCAAAATTCATTTAAAGGTTTTGATAAAACAGAATTAGTCTTTGTAAATCCACACAACTATACCGTTAAAATGGAATTAAACGGATTAAAGCACCGCTTGTCTCCTTATGAAGTAAAGGTAATTGAATTTAAAGATGATATAGCGACCATTAGAGGGCAGAGTTATTTTTTAAGACCCATTGTTTTTAACTACCTCAACGGTAGAATAGACGTATATCACACTTGAGCATTCACCCACAATTGATTAAATGTAGGTTGATCAAGCGACTCTGTATGCACCTTGTTTACTAATTGAAAGCCTGCTTTTTTCATATAATCTTCTGACACTGCTCTTTGCTCTTCGAAATTATCATTAATTTCGATTAAAACACTTTTTGCGTTTTTGATCACCTTTTGTGCGCCAGCAAGAATAAAATGCTCTAACCCGTCTACATCGATTTTAACATGATCTGGAGGCGGTATCTTTGTAGCTTGAACCAAATGATCAATGTCGAAACCAATAGTATTATAAATAAACTCTGATTGAATTTTATTCCCACTGTCATCAAAATCTTTATCAAATGTTGATAAAGCACCGCCCCACTCTGTACTGGTGAGTCTAAAATTACTCATGGCTATTGTATCATTTAATGCAACCGGAAAAATAAAAATATTCTCTGTTAAATTATTCATATAAACATTTCTTGCTAAAAACTCGAGATTAAAAAAAGAAGGCTCAAAACTATACACCTGGGCGTTTCTTTTCTTTGCCGCATAAATGGAATATAAACCAACATTAGCTCCAATATCATAAAATACAGCATTTTGAGCAAAACTATCCATCCATTGAAGGGTCTCTGGCTCCTTAGTAAAGAAAGTTTTATGCCTGTAGCGATTTAAAAAATTTGGCGTAGCCAAATACAAGGTTTCCCCAGCTAATTTTATAGCACTTCTCTGATTAATTTTAGCGCTTACAAAAGCATCTGAAATAAAAACGAGAATAGGCAGTTTTAGGAATCCATGCAGTAGTTTGCCTAAACTTTTAAGAAACAATTTTATGATTTTTTTCATTGTAATAATTTAAACGAATATACTAGAAAATGGTATATTGATTTACATTAAAATTACTAGATGATTAAAAAAGTATATCGGAAGTTAGTTAAAGTATCGGCTTTAAGATACTGTAAAAGATTAAATGATTTAATTTCTTTACTAGAGATTGAAGATGGAATTAGTTTAATTGATGTAGGCGCTGCTGGGCAGATAATGCCTCGTTGGCAAAGAATAGAGAAATTCTTAAACTATTATGGCTTTGAGCCCGATCAGCGATCAAGGAATAAATTACTGGCTCAAAAAAATAATTGCAAAAGCTATCAGCTTAATGATAAAATTGTTTCTAATAAAAATGAAATAAAAGAAATTCATCTTTGTAAAGCGCCAATGACATCTTCAGTTTATCCCCCAAATAGAGAATACCTTGATCTTTTTGCAGATTCAGATCGATTTGATGTTGTTTCAAAAGAAAAATTAAAAACTACAACAATTGACCATCTTGATTTAAGCGTAACTGATTTTATAAAACTTGACATCCAAGGGGGAGAATTAAATGCAATAAAAGGAGCCGATGAAACATTACAGACTTGTTTAGGATTAGAGATTGAAGTAGAGTTTTTACCTATTTATGAGAAGCAACCTCTTTATGCAGATGTTACAAATTATTTAAAAAAGTTCAATTTTGAATTCATTGATTTTTTACGCATTTGTCGTTGGGAGAGAAATGACATTTATACCAGTAGAGGGCAAGCCGCATGGGGAGATGGGCTTTACATTAAAACACCTGAGTTTATCGCACAAAATGTTTCTGATATAGATACAATAAAGCGATACATCGCAATTTGCTTACTTTATCACAAAATAGATTTGATATTTAGTTTACTTGAACAACTTGAGATTAAGAATATCGTTAGCCCAAAGTTTACAAAAAAGTTAATCCGTTTTGATCAAAGATTGAAACGATCAAAATGGCTAAAGGAACGCTTCAATAACTTTGTAAAACTATTTCTATATGTTGACGAGGAAATACACTTGTTTAATTAAATTATTTCTCTGTTTAAGGTTGCTTTAGACTTATTAAAAGAACCTTTAACTTAGAAATACTAATAACACTAAGTAGGCGTCCCAATATCAAATAAAAAAGCATACCAAAAATTTTAAACATTATTATGAATGAATTTGAAAACCTTAGATAATCAAAAAATAAATGAGCGAGGACAACAGCTACAAAATATAGCAAAATGACAAAAAGAGACTTTTCATAATGAATTGGCGTATATTTTTGACCAAAATAAAAAGATATCGCGGTAGAAATTGAACCTGCTAAAAGGGTGGCAAACGCTGCCCCAATAACACCATAATATTTAATAAAAATTACATTAAATACTATATTCAAAAAAATAGACACTAAAGATAGGATAGAAATTAATCCTGTCTTTTTTGCGATAAGTAATTGAGGTTGTTTACCAAAAAAATAAAACCCATATAGAATACTAAGAATAGAAACAATAGGAGCAGCTTTATGGAATTCTTTTGGAGTCAAAATATAGATTAACTCAGAAGAAAAAAGCGCTAAAGTCAAACAATAGAGTATACAAAGATAAAAAAATGGGGTAAGAAAAGCTCCAACACTTTTCTGGACAACAATATCTTTAGAAAACAACCTTTTATAAACCTGTGGAGCAAAGATATTTTGTACTGTAGTCATAAAAGTAAAGGAAGTGTTTGCAATTTTTTGACCTATATCGTAATGTCCAACTCCCCCCATAGAACTCAAAATGCCTAACATATATCGATCAAATTGAGAATTGATTACACCAAAGAATATTCGAGGTGTTAAAGGAAGACTTAAATTTAATTGATCTTTAATTAATTGAATGTCAAATTTGTTTTTAAAAGGGAAAAACAGGAGGAAAAAAGTCATTATAAATGTAATCAATACTCCTATTGCCTGTCCTAAAATAAAACCATACAAACCCATTGAAAAATACACCACTAAACCCATTGCTATACCAATAGATAAACTACTTTCTAAAATGGACAGGTAAGTGAATTTCTGTGCGTTTTCATAATTCTTCAAATAGGTTAAGAAATAAAGATTTAAAGACTTAAAAGTTTGAAAAAAAAGCCCTAATAATAACAACTTTTCAAGATTAGGATTTTTGAATATTGATTGCCCGATAAATGAATTGAACTGAAGTGTTATTAAAGCTATTAATAGAAAAAACAGAATAACAAAACACAAAATATTCCAGAGTAAATGTTTTCTTTCAATGGGGGTTTTTTCAAAAAAATTTCGTTCAAAAACACTTGATAAACCTAGGTTCGCTAATCCCGCACCAAAAGTCCCATAAAAGATCACTAAAGCATATAACCCAAATTCTTCTACTGAAATATACCTTGTAAAGATTGGAAGCGCTATAAGCGGAAGAAAATTCTTAAATCCGAAAGGAATTAAGTACCACAAGAAATTCTTAAACTGATTATAGTTTTTCACCCTTTTTATTCAATTATTTCTACGCTTAATCTTTCACCAGCCGCTATGTCGCGCTTAAATCTTTTACCTAATACTGTTTTCAGATGTTTAGGGTGTAAACCATATCCTGGACGTATAGAACGCACGTTATCATTATTTACAAAATCTCCCTTCTTTACATTTGCAACGACATAAAGCGATCTGGAAAAATTTCGCCCCTGCATTTGCTTTTCAGTAAGAGAATAATCAACATTACCAATCGCTAATTCTGCTTCTCTTACCGCTTTCACCATTTGAGTAAACTCCTTTTCGTCAAGTGAAAAGCTTGCATCTGGACCCCCGATGGATTTATCAAGGATAAAGTGCTTTTCAATCACTTTAGCTCCTTGCGTTACTGCTACTACAGGAGCAGTTATACCCAAAGTATGATCTGATAGGCCAGTGGCAACTCCATAACGTTCTGCTAAATCACGAATCATTACTAGGTTGGCTTCTCTCATAGGGGCAGGATAACTCGAAGTACATTTTAATAATGTGATTTGATCATTCCCCGCTTCCTTACAAGTTTTTAAAGCTAGTTCTATATCATCTGTTGTCGCTATTCCTGTTGACAAAATCATGGGTTTCCCTTTACTGGCAACATATCTAATTAAAGGAATATCTGTAATTTCAAAAGAGGCAATTTTATAAATGGGATTGTTTAATTCTTCTAATAAATCAACCGCGCTTGGATCAAAAGGAGAGGAAAAACAAATTAAACCTTCTTCTTTTGCTACTTCAAATAACCCTTTGTGCCATTCCCAAGGGGTGTGTGCTTCTTGGTATAAAGAATAATATTTTTGACCATCCCATATGGAACCACTATTGATAATAAAGTCCTCTCTCTTACAATCTAATGTTAGGGTGTCTGCTGTATAGGTTTGCAATTTAATTGCATCTGCACCTGAACGTTTTGCTGCTCGAATGGTTTCGATTGCAACATCAAGAGATCCATTATGGTTTGCAGAAAGTTCTGCAATAACAAAAACCTTATCTCGTTTCTTAAAATCAAACTCTTGAATCATTTATTTTCAGATAATTGTTTCAATAGTGCTCCAATCTTTCCATCGTCTTCATTTATTTTAGCAACAATTTTTCTTGCCTCTGATGGAGAATGTTTAAAGGCTAAACGAAGAATATTCATCCAATTAATATTATTCTTTGATCTTACTTGTTCAATTGCATCAATAATTTCTAAATCTGTCATTTTATATATCATTTATGTTTGTATTCCAATCTATCCCTGCGGGGAGATCACTTTTTTTATGAAATGTTCCTTGACTAATTTGTGGTTTTGGAGTGATTTCTTTATTGATTATTTTATCAAAAAATTGATAAAACAATTCTTCTATTTCGCTTTTTAATTTTGAATAACTTGTAATAAAGGTATCCATTTTATTAAACGTACATTCCTTTTGTATTAATACAGGTCCAGTATCTATACCTTTATCTATAAAATGTATGGAAACTCCTTTTGGTGTTTTTTCTTTAAAACTCCAATAGTTAGGATGTGCACCACGATTAAAAGGTAAATAGGAAATATGAAGGTTAATAATAGGGTTTTTAGAAGCATCAATAATCTGTTGATTAATTATATGGCGATAGCCATAGGAAATAATCCAATCATATTGGGCAACTTTTTCTAAAGAAAGTTTCTCGTTTGTCCAATCAACTTTCCCCCTTTCTAATAGAAAAGAGAGCATATAGTCATGTTTCATATCACTTAGAAAGAGTAAATTCATTTCAACAAATTTCTTTTATTTTTTTTGAGCGATTAAGACTTTCTAAGATAACTTCTTTTAACTCTTCCTTGTTGAATAACATAGGTATATGTTGAGTCTCTTTATTAGTGTTAATTTTATTTGAAGCGTCATAAAAAAAGCTGGGTATTTTCATCTCATACCCTACCTCAGCTGTTGATGTAAAAGGAACAGAAAAAACTGCACTTGATTCTTTTATCAATCCGTAAATATTTAATTGACTGTCTACAATTTTGAATATAGGATGTATTAATCTTAATTTTTCAATAAACTGGAAGTACTTATCACTGTGGAAATTATTTTTTGGCCGTTTTGTTTTCAAAATTACTTCAACTTGTTTGTCATAGGCATTATTAATCTCTTCAACCGTTGTAACTATGTCAAATACAAAAGCTTTAATTGTTTCATCGCTATAATAGTTATAGGTTGCACCAAAAAAGATTTTTTCCTGTAACTTAAATGGGATAACATCAAAAATCACAATGTATTCTCTAGTTGTTTTAGGTTTTATCTCAAAAGGATAAAATAAAATTGAGCCTATTGCTGTATAGTCACAAGAAGGATTTTTTTTCTTGAGCATCTCTCCAAATTTTTTAGTCCATACCAAGTGGTGATCAATTCTAATTTTATTTGTTCCTGGCAAATAACTTTGTTCACTTTCTCCTCTATAAAATTTTGGGATAAAATTTTGCGAATACCATATCATATTGCTCTTAAAATTTTTATTTTTCAATCCCCTAAGCCACAAGGGTTGAACTAAATATGATGAGTTAGTAATAAAAATATCTTGTAGTAGGTTTCTTTGATTTAGTAAGTGTATACTAAAACTGTTTGATAGATCCTTATAAAATAAAATATTTAATGGAGACCTATTTAAATAATAAAAAGATGAGATTGTAAAAAAAATAAACTTTAAGACGATTAAAAAACGGTCCAAAGCACTAAAATTTGAATCAATAATATAATTCCATGGAGAGGATTTAAAAATCAATTTAGAAGCATCATTTTGTGGTAAATTACGTTTTTTTATGATTAAAAAATCTGTATTATTTAATGCTGATATTTTAGTCTGCTTTAAAAACTTTTTAAGATTGTCTGTTGTATCTATTATAGGGGGTTCAATTAAGACAGTATACTTGCCCTTTTTCTTTTTTTTAAAATTAAAAATCCCTTTAAAAATTTGTAGAAGAAAATATACGGATTCTAAAAAAAAGATTCCGTTAAAGAGAATACGAGATTTAAGACTTAGCCTTATTGATCCTCTTTTAATTATAAATGGACCGTATTTTTTAGTTAAATGGAAGTTGTTTTTACTTTGGCTTAAAGAGTAATCATTAGTAGTAAGTTCGGTAAAAATCTGAAGTGCCCGAGAAGTCGTCTCTTCTGGGCTAAAGTATTTATGAAAACTGATATTATTGATGATTTCAGTTTTTAAATCATCAATCCATTTTTCAAAATCTCTATATACGTCTCCTGAATAAATCATTAAAAAGGTAATTCAACAAGCTTGTGTAATTTTAAAATCGATAAAACTTCTTTTGCTTCTTCAATGTCACATTCAATCAATTGTGCAATTTCTTCTAAATTATTTTGCCCGTTTGCATACATTAAAAAATTCATTAAAATCCTACTAGAATATGCCGAACCCCTTTTCCCTGTTGTAGGTCTTAAACCTCTTTTACTCATCATTGGTTCGCACTTGACTATAGTCCGTGGTAAAATATCTTCTTCCAGTGAATTGATGAGTTTGCAATAAAGCTCATAAGAACCTTGCAACCCTAATGAAGATACAAATTCAAGATTGTCTAAAGAAGTATGATATTCGACAAATGTATCATATTTAGAACGCATAACAGAGCAAACTGGTAGATCAATTCCGGGGCTACAATACTGTCTTTCGTCTGAGCCTCGAGTCAAAAAAGAGTAATCTTTATATTGAATCCCTTCCTTTTTAAGGACTCTCCTAGTTAATCGATCAACATATAAATTTCCTTCCTTAGAAGATAAAAATGACCAATTTTTATTATCCCCAACACAATTTATATTATAACCAGCAATTACATTTGATTGTAAAGTTTCAAGATTTCTACTTAAATAACAAATTGCACCTATTGTTTCAGGAATAAAAATAATCCTGTAGGTATAGTTAGTATTGATACTTTGGATATATTTAGCAAGAAAAGTAGTTAAACTAGGCCCCGATAGTTCATTATTAGCCATAGAGGGATGGCATATATAAGTAGATATAAAAACTTCTTGCTTTGTATTTCCATTAATGATCAATTCCCCATAAGTCAAATTCCCTGCGGATAATGTAGAATCAATAACAACTCTGTATTTTCCTTTAGGTAGATTTTTTCTTTGGTTATGACTTAAACAAAATCCCCAATTTTTTTTGTAATAAGAAGTTACGTAAGGAATAGCATCTGGTTGATCTTCTATAGAGTGTAAATGATTTTGTAGATCCTCTAAATCTAATTCAAGATCTACTGGAACTGAGTAATTGACAAGGTGTAAATTACAGACCTTAAAATCAACTATTTTGTTACCATTTGGATCTAAAATATAAGCGTCATTAATATTCCATTCTTCTGGTATTTCCCAATCGTAACACTTTGTTCCAGTAGGAACCTCAACGATTGAGAGATCTGGTAGATGCTGCTGGATGATTTTTAAGGTTTTTCTAACCCCATTACCTGTTATACTTCTACAAATAGGCCATAATGTTTCCATTAAGCCATAAATATTACTTCCTGTCATTGGTTATTTTATTGCATAGATCTCCATCATACTTTTAAAAAAAGCGAATTTCTTTTTTATTCCTATATAACTTAATAGATAATAAAAGCTATCTCTCAATGGTTTAGCATATGGACCAGAAAGATAAGGGTAGTGAATTTGGTCAACTTTTAAACCAAAATTAGTTATTGCATTTGAAACTAAAATATCTGAAGGAATCAAATAATTATGATGTAGGGTTAACATCGGCAGGGTTTTAAATCTTCTATAATAAGGAGAGTTTGAATTTGGGGTAGATAAAAAAACCATTAAACCTCCTTTTTTTAGAAGTTTTATACACTTAAGAATAATTGAAAATGGTTCTGGTATAAGTTGCAAAGATCCCCTAAAAACAATTACATCAAAATAATTATTAGGATAATCATATTGATCACCTTCCTTGAATTGTATATTATTTTTTTTTGATTCTTCTATGGCATAAGGAGAAACCTCTACACCATATTTATCCCATCTATTTTCATCAAAAAAAGATAAGAATTTTCCTATTCCACAACCCACATCCAAAATTTTACCTTGTGAATGATATTCAATTATATTTTGAATCTCACTTTGGTACATTGCCTCTCGTTTTACATCATTTTCGTAAACTTTAAAGTAATTTTTATTAAATGAATCTTCTTGTCTTTTTTTTATTTTAAAATTCATAGCAATTATTTTTTTGCAATAACTAAGTACATAGGGCACATAAATTGTGCGCGCCAATTGTTTGAATAGTTTAATTCCATTTCATGATGAATCTTTTTTAAATTTTCTACACTACTTAAAATAAGAGGTGGAGCAGCATGAAAATGATAAAAATGAGATTCTAACCATTTAAAATCATAAGTAGATAAGTACTCTTTTATCGTTAATGGATTGGTTTTAAATCTTTTTAAATTACCAAATGATTTATCCTCAACATTAGTGTGAAATTTTCCAGGAATATCAGGATTTGTGACCAATCCTTTTAAAGATTCTAGTACCTTATTATCATTACTCAATTCGTTTAATTCATTAAGCCCTCCCCATAAATCATTTTTATAAAAATCGAGTGTGATACTGTTAAATGTAAAGAAATCAAATAATTCATTTCGATAAGCAACTACGAGTTTGCCCCCTGGTTTAAGAATTCTATTAATTTGATTATGGATATATTCTAATTTTTCAATAGGAACGTGTGGAATAACACTAAGAAGAGCAACACAATCTTGAGAATTATCTTCTAATTTTTCAATATAAAGCAAATCATCTAATTTGACTTTATTACCATCAAAACCTTCCTTATTTAATAATTCTACGGCAAAGTTTTTCAATGACTTTACTGGTTCAACTCCAATAGCATCTATCCCCTTTTGAAGAGCATCTAGAACAGTCCAACCTCCTCCACATCCAATATCTAATACAGATTTAGGTTTATGTTTATCTAAAAATTCATTGTACAGTCTTCTTCTATACCATGCTGGATCTATCGGAATCCCCTCGCTGTCTAAATCATAGCAATAGGCAATTTTTTCCCAATTATTTTCATAATAATTTAATACATCTTTTGAAGTGCCTGTTTTACTCATCTTTTAGATTTTTTAGTTTGTTATAATATGTTTTGAAAAGAAAATTTTCTTCAATTTGAGGAGTTTTCAAATTATTTAGCATCAATAACCGTTTTCGATTAAACTCACAACCTAATGTTTTTGAAAACTCTCCAAAGTCTGTCCTCCAACCTAAACAATTATTGAAATTATCTAAGGCATATTTATATGCATTATCAGAAAGTCCTTCTAATTCGTTATAATATTTCGGGGTATATCCATGGATTTGCATATCAGGGGAACAAATAAATTCTACAAGCTCTGCCATTTCACTAGGCATTTGTGTTTCCCATATATTTATCGAAGATTTATATACTTCAGGAGAAGATGGCCAAACTTCACCCGTCGCTTTTCTAAATAAATTAATATTTATCGTTTGAGGCTCATAATCAAGCCCTAAAAAGTGAAGAGCTTTTTTAGTTTCTTGTTCTGGAAAATCTATAAAAGACTCATAATAAGTCACTAGTAGACGGCCTTTTAAAGATGAAATTGTCTTGAAGTATTCTACAAAAGCGTAATATTTCCTTAAATGCCTAGCAAACGAAAGTATAGTCGGTCTTTTATTTGGATCTGGTTCTGCAAATTCAGAGGAGCAAACTACAGCACGAGGATCACGCAGATGAATCATGAATTTTGCTTTAGGAAAAAGTTGAGCGATTAATGGGAAAAATTCTATTGTCCAGTTATCATTAAACCCTACCCACTCAAGATTTTCTTTTGTTGATATCCTCTCAATAATATTAATTACATTCTGAAATACTTCTTTAAAGGTTGGTGCTGGTATTTCGTCTAAATAAGGAATTAAATTAGCAGACGCTAAAGACATTCTCCCTTTCATTTTTATCTTTAACTCGCTCCATCCACTCATATCAAAAGGTACATCTGGATTTGACTCTTGAATCGCCTTCATCACTTCAATCCTACTATGGTCAAAAAAATAATCATCGATAACGTTTGTATAGTTATTTGTTAATAGTTCTCCTCTACCATTGTAAGATAGCAGTGATTTCTTATAGTAATGAAATAAGGGAATTAGCGGATCTATTGACATTGAAATCTTAGAATGATTATTCAAGATTAATGTCCTATAATTTGTTCCACCTCTGGCTGTTCCTGCAGTATATAAAAAATTCATATTATTGTTTGTTTTGAATAGCATGAACTAATCGGTTTTTTTTCAATTAGTTCAGTACTAAATAGTTTTTTATAAAATGATTTTACATAGTTATATTCTATTCCATATTTAATAGAAATATCAAATACACTAATTTCTTCCCACATAGCGTCTAATAAAATAATATTTTGATCGTATTGTGCTCTATTGTATGTCCAGTCAGCATATAAATCAAATCTTGTAAGGTAAATGGGAACATTATATGTAGGTTTAGGGATATAATCATCTTCTAAAATTTGAACTGCATCTAAAAGTAAAGCTATTGTTTCTTCTGCCTTATCTTCATTAAAGTGATCAAGATTGTCAAGATTTGTATGATAATGTTCAAAAGGATATCTATCAATTGACACTGAAGGTATTCCAACGCCAGGTGAGTCAAAAACAAGTTCATCATTTCCCCATCCCTTTCTAAAAGGAACTTTTCTTGCCTCTCCCTTTTGATAATGGTCCACTAAATATTCAAAAATCCTATCAATATAAGTATTACCTCTTCTTGAGAAAACCATTTGAAATGGGCTATTTGCTCCTCCCATTTCGCAAAAGACTGCTCCTATAAAATCATCAATTTTATCTTTATTATCAGTAATATAAACGCTACTCCCAATTGTTTCTGGCATTGCTAGTGCAAGGTAACTATATTTGGTTTGGCTATATTTTTTTTTAATTCTATCAATTACTTCAAACATAATTACTGTACCAACAATACCGTCGTTGATTTGAGCAGGATGACAATAATGGGATAAAAAAGCAAAACATTCTTTTTGAGTCCCTTTTACTTTATTTTCAGCAATTTTAAGTGATCCTCGCTTGGTTTCTACATCAATATCAACATAGTAATCGCCAGAGGGAAGTGACTCAAGTAGTGTTTTAGGTAATGTTATTCTCCATTCATTTAATCGTCTTCGATAATCATAGGCAAGTCTAAACTCGTATCCATAACAATTGGGGGAATTAGAGTTAACCATTGTATGTTTAACAAGTTCTTCTTTTGAAATTATACCTGAAAAAGAGTTTGAATAAGGGGCTACAAATAAAGGAGAATGATCATAACTGGCAATTGTTTTACCTTCTCTCTTTAAAATCGCTTTTTTTAAATTCCATTCAAGAGGGATAGGCCAAGTGGCATATTCTTGTCCTGACTCATATTCAAAAATAGAACAATTATATTCTTTACTTAGATTCAATACAAATGAAGTACTATCTCTAGATACAATAGTACGATTTAGAAGAATATTATTTTTTAAAAATGCTCTGATGTCCATTAATTGTATTTTCTAAAAACAGCTTTTGTTTGTTTTCCTTTAAGTGTGTTTTCATATCCATCATATAATATAACAGAATAATCTAGTAATGACAATTCAAATGCAGCCATGAACTCATCTATCTCTTTAATTTCGTGACTTAGACAGGGAATAAATATTCCTTGAAATAAAACATTATTTTCTATCATTTTTTGCATGAAATAAGTTCTATGTCCATTACAGATATTTCCTTCTTTATTTTTAAAAATAAATACAACCATCCATGGGCATGGCATCACATCAATAAAAGCTTCTACTTGATTTGCTGCGATTAATGCTTTTACCTTCTGAATCAATTCATTTCCTGTCGTATGAATATGTCCAATAACATTTTTACTTTTGAATTCTTCAATGGTTTTAATTCCTGCTCTAATGGCATTTGTTTCTCCTCCATGCGTCGAAGAAATTAAAAAGACTTTTTCTTCTCCTTCTGCTAAAATTCCCCCCAAATCCATGATGTCTTTTTTACCCGTAAGGGCACAAAAAGAAAACCCATTGGCAATGCCTTTTCCCCAGGTGGCTAAATCTGGTGTAAGACCATATTTTGAAATTGCTCCAGGAAAATCAACCTTAAATCCAGAAACCATTTCATCTAAAATAAAAACTGCTCCATTTTTTTGTGTTACTTCAATGGCTTGATGAAGGTACTCTTGAGAAGATATTGAACAAGAACAATTGGAACAATGTGGCTTTTCGGGTTCAGTAATTACTGCCGCAATTTGATTAGGGTATTGATCAAATAATGCTTTCAATGAGTCGATGTTACAGGACTGAAAAGTCACCGTTAAGTCACTAATTTCTTCTGGAACACCTTTATTACAATCAGTTTTTCCGATAAACCAATCGTCATAACTATAAAAAGGATGATCTGCTGGAAAAGCAACTAATTTTCTTCCTGTATGGGCACGCGCCAATTTAACAGCAGCAGTTGTTGCCGTTGAACCATTTTTTGAAAATTTAATGCGATCATGTTGAGGAATCAGGGAAAGAAATGTTTCTGCCATTTCTTTTTCAATATAAGAGGGGCGCTGAAAATTCACGCCTTTGTCTAATTCTTCTTTGATTGCATCGAGAACTGGTGTATAAGCATGACCCAGACTTACACTAGTTAATCCCATTGAACAATCTAAAAACTTATTCCCATCAACATCCCAAACATAGGCGCCTTTACCATGAGAAATTGCGGCAGGTGCGTTCTCTGGAAATTGATCATCTCCTTTTGAGTAAGTATGTGCGCCCCCTGGAATTAATTGATGGATTGTTTTTCTATATTGATTTGATTGGTCCCTTTTCATAAATTATATGTACATGGTATTATAGCCCTCAATTGTTAATGGATAAGTAAGGTCTTTTAAATCAGGATGTTGATCTAAATATGTAATAATGTCTTCCAAATTAATTTGAGGAGCCTGATTTTTAAACTCATTATAAATTTTTCGACAGATAACTAAGTCTTCTGGATTATCTACTGTTAAACGTAAATCTTTTCGATTAAGATGATCTGGCGCTTTAATCTTTTGAACTTTAAATTCATCCAAATGTTCTCTAATATATAAAGTACATAATTCAGATCGATGTTTTTCCTCTCCCTTTAGATGTGATTTTTGAAGGGCAGATAATCGAATGAATTCAAAACCACAGCCATCTATTATGTCGTCATAAAAGGTAGCATCGTTATTTTGTGAGCAATGCTGTTCCCATAGTTGATCAACAGCTTTGTGGTGCAAAAATGGAGATTCACTTGTTACCCTAAAAACATCCGTACCATCAGCTTTATCAGCACATTTAATCAATCGATGTAAAACATCTATTTGGTCCCCAACGATATATTCAATCCCTTTTTGTTTAGCGACAGTTTTAAAGACTTCATTGTCTTCTCCTTCAGATATTCCTAATACAATTGAGTCAATACAATCTAACGAATTTAGCCCATCGATGATGTTATCAATAATACGGACACCTTTTTCAATATCTAAGTTTTGAAGGGGTTTTCCATATAAACGTGACCCTTGATTTCTACAAGCCAATGCGGCAACTAATTTTCTTTTCATCGCTACTTGATGTCTTTAGTTAATATGGGTTGATTCTTTTGAATGGTGTTTTTTACTGTTTTGCCTAAAACCAATTCTAACCGTTTAATGGTATCTTTCTTAGCCGTTCTTTTTAGTGTTACATTTTGGGCATTTAATGTTTCTCCTTGTGAGATTTCTTTTTGTGCGACAACATCTCTACGAACATTCTTTCTATATCTTTTTTCAGCCTCACTCATCCCAAAATCTTCCTCTTCAATGAAATTACCTAGAGCATTATTTCCCGTTTTTAATTGAGTAACAAATGCTTGAAATTCGTCTGGATTAAGGGCAGATTCAAAATCTTCCATTTCCATAACTTTACCTAAGGTAAGATGCTTTTCTATAACCTCTGCTCCTGCACCAAGTGCAACTAGACAGATTGTTGAAGCAAATTGTTCTTCTCCTGGATGATCTGCAAATCCCATTTGAAAACTAGTGTGAATAGCGTTTGCCTTCTCTTTAATGACATTCATTCTACCTATGTGATTATCTTCTGTTTTAGTGGGATAACCTTGAAATCCACATAATAAAACTAAATTTTTATTTTTTAATACTTCGAGTGCTTTTTTGATTTCGCACCAATATGCTCCTCCGACTCCTAAAATTACATTCTCAATAGAAGAGCTAGTAATGGCTTCTAAAAGTCCTAGATTGGTTACATCAGTACCGTGAACTTTAATCGTATCAATACCAATATTTTCTGCTGCTGCTAGACTTTTTTCACCAAAAACATCAACAATTAACTGAGTCCCTAATGAAGAAGCATAATCTTTTAAGGATTTCCATTGCGACTCTTCCATTTCCAACTCTTTGAAAAGGGTATAATATTGATAGTCTGCTGTGGCTAATTCATCTGCATAAACAAGTTGAAATTTTACCGCATCAGCTCCAGCTTTTGCTGCGGCTTTAATCAATAGTTTAGATTGTTCAAAATTTCCTTCAAAACCTTGTGCAATTTCTGCAATAATTTTAAAATTATTTTTTCTTTTTAACATAGGATAAAATAGGTTTTTCAAATAAATAATATGAAATATAAGCTACTGTAATTGATAAAATTAAAATCAAAATTAAGTTTGGGGTATAATGCTGTTTTAATAACTCGATAATTAAAGGGTGCCATGCATATATTCCATAAGAAATAGTTCCGAATGTCATAAAATAAGATATTAAGTTAAATCTGTCATTAAATTGAGATTTACTTAAATTATATTGTAAAATAATAATAGCTGGAACACTAAGATTAATCATGAAATAACCTATGGTGAAATAACCAATACTTGAGTTATGATATAAATAATTTGATAGAATAAATATAATTGTAATTATTAATCCAATATAAAGGTTTGAAATTTTAGGTACACCGTTTTTTTTGATATACCAGCAAGAAAGGATTCCAGAATAAAAATGAATAAAATTGCCTAATAAGTTTCTAATATCAGGACCATAAAAGTATGCTTGTATTAGATATACACCATAAAGTAAAAAATAAAAAAATAATTGTCCTCGTAAATTATTAATGTATTGATTTATAAAATAAATCATAAAGGGTACAGTTATATAAAATTGCATTTCAATCCCTAGTGTCCAAAAAACTGAATTTAGTTTGTAACTATGATTGAATTGTATCATAAAGATTTCAGGCAAAACATGGCTTAATGATAAAACCAATTCCCCGTTAAAGAAATATTGATATAAAAGTGTAATTAAGGAAATTAACATAAATAGTGGCATAATCCTTAATAATCTTCGACTAAAAAACATCTTGAGATCTGTTTCTTTGAAAGAGTATTTTTCAAAAATAAATCCATATGAAATGACAAAGCCTGACATTCCGAAAAATAAAATTACTGCTGTTCTTCCTGGGAAGTTAAATAATGACCAAATGTTTTCTTTATATCCTTCTACATGCCACAAAATAACAGATAATGCTAGAATACCCCTTGTAATCAATAATATGTCTAATTTTTTTACCAATTTGAAGGATTTAAAAGTTCTTTTTCGACGACAAATTTATTTAACGATTTAAGAATACTATACCAATTTAGTTCACAGTTATTTACTTGACTAATTTCTTTAAGCTGGGTTTCACTTTCAATGCCTATGATAGCATAATCAATATTGTCATTTTGACGAATAAAATCTAAACAAAATTGTGATATGTCTAGTTCATTTTTTTTACAAATATTTTGTATTTCATTTAGGACTGATTTCAATATTGAAAGCTTTTTAGAAAGTTGATTTGGATTTTTAAAGTATAAACCCTGTAAAAAAACAGAACGAACATGTATTTCAACACCCTTCTCTTTGAGCAATTCAAAATAAGGTTCAAATTTTCTGTCTAAAATACTATATGGGATTTGAACGATATCAGGAAGGAAACCCTCTTTTAATAAAGCGGCTAAAACTTCAGGGTCATATAAGGAATACCCTATTTTTTTAATTTTCCCTGTTTTTTTATAATTCAAAAGCTCGGCCCAGTATTGTTTGTTTTCTAATAGCTCATTGCTGTTGTGAAACAAACAACCGTATATATCCGCTCTTTTTAAATTTTTAAACGAATTTTCTAGCTGATTCTCTAGGCTATTTGAGTCTGAAAAAGAGCCAATTTTAGTGATTATTTTATTTTCAGCCGTGGCCAATTGACCTATTCTTTTTTCTGCATTCCCATATTGTATTGCAGTATCTAGAAGGTTTATGTTGTTGTCTAGTGCCAAGGACAAGATATTGGTCAACGCTTTATCATTTGGAATCCCATTAGTGTTTGAAATCCCATAATCTAATCCCCATTGAACAGTTCCTAAAGCTATTTTCATACAAATATGGGACTTATAAGAAACATTCTATAGTATTCTTTAATGCTTCCATTGGGTTTCGATTGATTTTCAATAGTAAATCCTAATTTCTCATATAAGCGAATTGCACTTGAATTATTTTTTCTAACTCCAAGATTAATCTTTTTTAAATTTAGCGTGTTGAAACAAAAGTCTATAATTGTTTCTGAGGCTTCTTTTGCAATTCCTTTTCCCCATACAGAACGATCCCCAATCATAATACCGTATTCCCCAAAAAGATGATTTAAATCAATAGGATCGATCTTAATATTGCCAATATGTTTATTTGTTTCTTTAAGGATAATTGCCCAAAAGTATTTAGGATGACGTTCTACTTCTTCAAGGTAATCATTTAATTTTTCAAGGGTGTAATCCCCTCCAGATTCCAGATAACGATTAACTTCATCATCGTTCATCCAGTCAACATAATCTTGTGATAAGAAATACTTATTAAGTGGTTTCATAGTCAAGCGATCTGTTTCTAAAACAGCTAGATCTGAAAAATGATGAAGGGCTATTGACATTAAAATAAATTTTGAAATCCGATGGGTTGTTCGATAAGCGAGACAACTTTATTTTGTTCTTCACTTGTTAATCCTGGAAAAATAGGAATACTAATCGCTTCTTCATAGTATTTCTCTGCTTCTTCAAAACCTTGATTTGTAAACCCTAGATTTTGATAATAAGGCTGTCGATATATCGGGATATAATGAATGTTAACTAATATACCCGCAGCACGAAATTGTTCAAATAACTGTCGATGATTAATGTTTTTATTCTTCTTTAAGCGAATGATATATAAATGCCAAGAAGAATTGGTGTCAGGGTGTTGTTGCGGTGTTTCTACAATGGAATCCTTCAGTAATTCATCATAACGCTTTGCGATTGTTCTGCGTTTTTCGATAAACTCATCTAAGCGGTCCATTTGACTTAAACCTAACGCTGCTTGCACATCGTTCATGCGATAGTTTAGTCCTAAATTTAATTGCTCATAGTACCATGGCCCATCTGGGGCTTTACTCATTTCTGTTGCCTGTCGCGTTATCCCGTGACTTCGATAACGCCCGATCAAGTTTGAAAGTGTCGCATCATTAGTTAAACACATTCCGCCTTCACAAGTCGTAATGATTTTTACCGGATGAAAACTAAACACTGCTATGTCGCTATAGTTGCAATTCCCAACCGGTTTACCCTTATAAGTTGCGCCTATGGCATGAGAGGCATCTTCAATAATTTTAAAGCCATATTGTTTTGAGAGAGCATGGATTTTATCCATCTCACAACTTTGTCCAGATAGATGTACGGGAATAACAACCTTCGGTAATCTTCCTTTGGCTTTAGCCTGAATAAGCTTCTGTTCTAATGCAGCAGGAGACATATTATAGCTACTTGAATCTATATCTACAAAATCAACTTCTGCATTACAATATAACGCACAGTTAGAAGAAGCCACAAAAGAAATAGGGCTTGTCCATACTAGATCGTCTTTCCCTACCCCTAATGCTAAACATGCGATGTGTAAAGCACTGGTTGCACTATTACAAGCATAAGCATAATTAGTCCCACAGTAATCGGCTACTTTGCGTTCAAACTTATAAATTGCTGGACCTTGCGTAATATAATCTGACCGCAAAACATCTACGACTGTTTGTATGTCTTTTTCAGAAACGTCTTGTCGTCCATATGGAATCACGAGGCGTTCTTTTCGTGCTTCTCCTTCTTGCTTTAAGGCCTTAATTTGT
>Ga0115570_10000573_pt1 | contig 30552 bp, 27 predicted proteins | sample COGITO_mtgs_1205_3_FD_87294 | JGI IMG/M metagenome (GOLD analysis project Ga0115570, IMG submission 87294) | Pelagic marine microbial communities from North Sea - COGITO_mtgs_120524 | ecosystem: Environmental > Aquatic > Marine > Epipelagic | place: Germany:Helgoland, sampling site Kabeltonne... | reverse complement strand
GGGGGGGGGGGGGGGGGGGGGGGGGGGGGGGGGGGGGGGGAGGGGGGGGGGGGGGGGGGGGGGGGAGGGGGGGGGGGGGGAGGGTGGAATTGCAGGTGGTGATAATGGAGGACGTAGCGGTGGAGTAAAAGGTTTCAAATTAGGGGGTGGTGGTAATGGATAAGGTGAGACTGGTGGAGGTGGAGAAGGAGGTGGATAAGGAGGAGGTGGTGATGGAGGTGGTGGTGATGGTGGAGGTGGAGAAGGAGGTGGATAAGGAGGAGGTGGTGATGGAGGTGGTGGTGATGGTGGGGGTGGAGAGGGAGGCGGATAAGGAGGAGGTGGAGACGGAGGAGGTGGTGACGGTGGTGGTGGAGACGGGAAAGGCAATGATGGTGGAGGTGGAGAAGGAGGTGGATAGGGAGGAGGTAGCGACGGAGGGGGTGGTGACGGTGGTGGTAAAGACGGAAGAGGTGGTGACGGTGGAGGTGGAGAAGGAGGAGGATAAGGAGGAGGTGGAGACGGAGGAGGAGGTGACGGTGGAGGAGGTGAAGGAGGTGGATAAGGAGGAGGTGGAGACGGAGGAGGTGGAGACGGTGGTGGTGGAGAAGGAGGAGGTGGTGAAGGTGGAGGTGGATAAGGAGGTGGATAAGGAGGAGGTGGTGACGGAGGAGGTGGTGACGGTGGTGGTGGAGAAGGAGGAGGTGGTGATGGTGGAGGAGGTGAAGGAGGTGGATAAGGAGGAGGTGGAGATGGAGGAGGTGGAGACGGTGGTGGTGGAGAAGGAGGAGGTTGTGACGGTGGAGGTGGAGAAGGAGGTGGATAAGGAGGAGGTGGAGACGGAGGAGGTGGTGAAGGTGGTGGTGGAGAAGGAGAAGGTGGTGATGGTGGAGGTGGTGAAGGAGGTGGATAAGGAGGAGGTGGTGACGGTGGAGGTGGTGACGGTGGAGGTGGAGACGGAAGAGGGAGAGACGGTGGAGGTGGAGAAGGAGGTGGAGTCGGAGGAGGTGGAGACGGAGGAGGTGGAGACGGAGGAGGTGGAGACGGTGGAGGTGGTGATGGTGGAGGTGGAGCCGGAAAAGGGTGAGACGGTAGAGGTGGAGAAGGAGGTGGAGATGGAGGAGGTGGAGATGGAGGAGGAAGAGACGGAGGAGGTAAAAACGGAGGAGGTTGTGATGGTGGAGGTGGCGAAGGAGGTGGGTAAGGTGGAGGCAGAGAAGGAGGTGGATAAGGAGGAGGTGGAGACGGAGGTGGTGGGGATGGTGGAGGTGGAAAAGGAGGTGGAAATGGAGGAGGTGGAGACGGTGGGGGCGGAGAAGGAGGTGGGAATGGAGGTGGGAAAGGAGGAGGTGACAAATTCGATATAGAACTATAAGAGCAAACAAACGGGAATTTAGAAAATGTACCACTTATACCATTAGGAAGTTGTAACCAAGTATAAGATCGAATTGATGTAATGCACAATTGGTTAGGCGATGGATGAACACTTAATCTATAACCTTCTATTTTTCCGTCATTAAAAAGAGGAAATATCGAAAGTGCAACATTATTATGAAGTTCATTGTAGTATCGACAAACTTCTTCCATGTGTTCAAGATGTTCACTTTCAGTTATTGTGCCACGATAACTTAGCCTTGCTTCATCACTAGTAGATATAATGTTATCCGGTAGCCAGTAAGGTGAAAAAAACGGATATGAATGAAATTCGACTAGAGTCGCAAATGAGCCATCACATTTCCGTATATCGCTCGTATACGAATAAAACAAAAAGGGAGGAGGTGTGTACGGTGGTGGCGGAGACGGTGGAGGTGGAGACGGTGGAGGTGGAGAAGGAGGTGGATATGGTGGTGGTGGAGACGGTGGAGGCGGAGAAGGGGGAGGATATGGTGGAGGTGGAGAAGGTGGAGGTGGAGAAGGTGGAGGTGGAGATGGTGGAGGTGGAAAAGGAGGTGGATATGGTGGTGGTGGAGAAGGTGGAGGTGGAGAAGGTGGAGGTGGAGAAGGTGGAGGTGGAGAAGGTGGAGGTGGAGATGGTGGAGGTGGAGAAGGGAGTGGATATGGTGGTGGTGGAGACGGTGGAGGCGGAGAAGGCGGTGGATATGGTGGAGGTGGAGATGGTGGAGGTGGAGATGGTGGAGGTGGAGAAGGTGGTGGATATGGTGGAGGTGGAGACGGTGGAGGTGGAGAAGGAGGTAAAGATGGTGCAACGTTATAAATACTCTCTTCTGATAGTTTTCTTACATTATAAGTTTCATATCCTTCCAAATACAAAGGGCCTAAATCTCTATGTACTATTCTTGATGCGAAAATTCCATTTTCTCGTCGAGTTTCATAATCTATATAAAACTCATTTTCATTTTTCACATAGTATTGAATATTATTATTGAAATAACATACACTTGTTGTGTTTGTAACAATGTCTAAACTTCCTAACGATAAAAACATATTTTTTGATATTTTAACTATTTTGGAATGTATACAAGTAGTGTCTCTTAATTCAAGTTCTCGAATACATAGTTTAGGCCAGTCTTCCGTTATTTCCCCATGTGGACACTCTACTAATTCTAAAGATTCTAAACTGTGGCTTCTACTTGAAAACTTGAGTTCTAACAATACCCATTTGGGTGGAAGAACAAGTTCTTTGAAATTCGAATTGTATATTTTTGAGTTTAAAGAATACATACATTGTTTGGTACGTTCACATGTATAATGACATTGTGTCTTGTAGTTTTGACAACTTATATCAAGTTCATTTTTTTTACAGTTTATATCGTCGTATTGTACATCGTCTACATGAATTGAACTTTTAGTATCATAACTGTGCAACAAATAATTATGGGCATGTTTGAATCTGTAATAATCATATACATCTACAACACCGTCGTTTACTCCAGTCTCTACATTTTTGGTATCAAAACAACTAAACTTAGTGTTACTTCTTTTTTTAATTGCTTCACAGTCTTCAACACGATGTGTCGTTGTTTTAATTTGAGACATGAATTCTAAAAAAACTTGTTCAGTATTGTACACGCGGTTATCAAATGATAATATTGTATTATTATGTTTGTCTTGTTTCACGATTGTTATCATATCGAATCTATTACAAATTGTAGTAGTTTCATCAATAATATTAATGAACGAATTTCTAACAGTGCTGTATCGTAAGGTTGAATCTTTTATACATGGTTTATAAAGGCCATTTTTTTTGAAAACTATACTGTTTTTATTCTTAAAATCATCAAAAACGCTAGTAACATTTGTATTCAAAATTTTCGAAACTACACAACCTATAATAATACATAACATTTAATACTTAGTATAAAAAAAAATGACATTCATTTTATTCACAACTTTTTTATTTTTTTAATGTAAAACATGCTTACAGCTTCAGTATTTTTTAAACTAAAAAAAATATATACTCTTTTGTACGTGATTATAGAACAACATATTTGATGGGTATTGTAATGTACAATACCTTTAAATAGTTGTTTTGTAAATCTATTCTTAATAAGTACTTCATCTCCTTTTCTCATATCACAAATACGACCTGCATATTGTTTCTTCCATTGAGTTTGTATTTTTAACGCTGAAATGTGTTTTACGTCTATGTCTTTTATAGTTTGTGATACAGTTTTAAGGATGGGTCCATTTGAAGCTATCATATTCCACATTTCGGTTGGTAATGTCGGTACACTCATTTGTATTTTTTTTCTAATAATGCGTTACAAACTAAGAAACCTTTAAACAGTTTTGTTTTTATATTATGAATGGTTGCGTCGTGGTGTGTCGTAAAATAATATTTTTTTCTCACGTTCTCAATAACTAAACACCAACATTTTCTGTTTCACTGGTAAACTTTGTGAGTATTTAAAGGTCTTACTTACTAAAATAATTACAGTTTGTAAATTACTAATTTTAAACACATCTATAAGTTTATTCAATGTCTTTTTTAGACACAATTACAAAATCGTGATCAACATACGTATTATCTCTCGTACTAGAAAATTTTTTCTTGTGTACTTTTTTATGCTTTAATGTTTTATTGTGATAGTTTTGTAGTTTTTTATGTACTTCTTCAGACTTTGAAGTTTTTACATACAAACCAGTGGAATCATAATAAAATGTATTTGGTTCGAACATATCAGAATCAAGAACAGACAAAGCTTTTCCAATATCTAGTTTTTCAAACAGTTCACCGCTTATTTCCATTTTCTATACAAATGAAAAAAAAAAAATTTGATTGTAGTTTTATATATAATTAAAAGTTATGTACATTAAAAAAATATTTTAAAACAAATGACCAATAAACGAGTGTCTGAGCAAGATGGAAGAGAACTTTCAAAAACTTTGAAGCCTTCATTGGAAGATGATGCACCTTCTGTTATAAACAGAACATCTTTGAAAAGTTTATTTATAGTTCGTACATTTATTCGGTATTTTGAAGAAGAGTACTTTAATTTTTATTACGACAGTCCAAATATGGAATCTAGTGTCGTGTTTGGTCCCATTCATATGAAACTGTTTACAAAAAGTGTAGGTGAAAATTACTACAAAGGTTTTATATTTTACGATACTCGGGGAAATATTTTGACTAGTTATGAAGAAAATATACTAAGTACTCCTCGAGTTTATGATAAATTATTAGATTTACTTCATAATATTGTGATGGAAAATGTTTCTATTTATGAAAATGTCATTGATTGGTACATCGTAAATTTCGTTACGAATAATTATTAAATTCCTAAACTATATTTATCTTCATTCTTTTTTATAAATAATAAAGATGCTGGGAATGAAAATACAATATCAGAGAGAGTTTGATTCCACGTTTCGCTCAAATAGTTAAGTTCTGGTATAGTGAGTTGTATTAAACATATCAACAACTCCCATGAAAATACAAACATCCAGTACTGTGAAAAACATAAATCGGGTACGGTTATGATCGACACCGTTGTAACAATTAATCTTACAAATGTCCAGTTATTAACTGGTAGTACACAGTAAATACTTTCAAACTTGGACGGTGTAAAAATGATAGTTGTTAAACCACAAAAAACAAACCATACAAACAAAAAATATGTGTTCATTTCTTATATTATATCTATTTTTATTATGCAGTGTTAAACGCTTTTATATTTTTTAAATCAGAATTAATTTTATGTTATGTATAGCTAAATTGGAAGCTAAAATGGAAACTAAAGTAGTCACATTTACCGTAGAAAATAGTTTTCAAGTTCCTGTTCTTTTCCAAACAATTACACCAAAGGAAACAGGTATACTATTAAATGTGTCGTCCTCTATTCATCATTTTTTAAAGAATGAACAAAAAAGTTTAAATGAAAAATTATTGGAGTCTGAAATGTTGGGTGTTCAAAAAACACTAAAACATCTTTTACATGAAGTAAAAGATAGTGAAAAATTAAATTATGAAAAGGAAATCGAAGAACTTAAAAAGGTAGTTTTAGACTTGAATTCTAAAAATAAAGATTTACTAATTGTTTCAGAATCTAAACAAATTAAACTTGACTTTTTAAAAAAAAGTACTATTGAAAACTCTACCAAGGAAGAGCTCGATTGTAAACATAGTGAAAGAGTCGGATATCAAAAAGGATATGACGAATGTCAAAAAAACAACATCGAAAAACTGACCGAGTTGAAACATAAAAACTCTGTTATTGAAGCTAAAAATTGTGTTATTACTGAATGTCAAAATAAAATTCAATCATTGCAAAATGAAATGTTAAAATTGGAGTCCTCTAAAAATGAACACATTCTCAAGTTGAAGGACGAAAATGCAAAACTGAACACACCAATGGGAAAGGGAGAGTCTGGTGAATATGTCGTAGAAGAAACATTGAAGAATGAAAGGTTTCACGTTTTCGATACTTCTAAATCTCCTTTTAAAGATGATGGATATTTAGATAGAATTATTACAGAAGATGGGAATTTTCCAAATACTAATGGTTGGAGTATAGGAATAGAGATTAAAAATAAAAAACGAATAGTAAAGAGTACTGACATTGATTCTTTCAAACAAAAATCAGAAGAAGGTATACATAGTGGAAGGTTCAATGCAACACTACTACTTAGTATTGATGACATTATAGGAAAAGAATCGTCGAGTATTGAATTCGTTTACGATGATACAGGTATACCTATTGGTGTTATTGGTATATATTCTCCTTGTTCGAGTACAAACATGTTGACACAAGAACAAGTTGTTATGTGTGTTTATCATCATATAAACCTTATAAAACAATGTAAACATATAACAACTATATTAGCTAACCAAGGTGCAAAAGATGAAGATATAAACAAAGTTCAACACTTTTTCAAGCGTTATGTTAAAGATACAAGAGAAAACTTTGAAGACCTTTCAGAGCTTACTAAAACTGTAAGTAAGTTGCAGAGTATGCTCGAAGTCAAAAAAAGAAGGTTTTTTGAACAGTTCAAAAGTTTAGAGGATATAGATAAAAAAATTTCATGGCTCAATACAAATTTTTCAATTCCTTTGAATGTGTGTTACGAAAATGCAAAAAACAAATTTGATACGAATAAAAATATGACCAAGAGTCAGGTGTTCCAAAAAGTGGGAAATATCCCATTGTTGAACAATCAACTTGGTTTAGATAATGCATGGACAATTATAAAAAAACAAAGTATAACAAATATGGACGAAGAATGTAAGTTTTCCGATTCAGCAGATGAAACTCCATGTGTTGAAAACTTCGAAACTGATACAGATTTAGACAAAGTTGTTCAACAAGTTGAAGAGCACATCTTACGAAAACAAAAAAATAAACCAGATTATAATATAAATACAGTTACTAGTGCAACTCTTGCTTTAAATTTACGGGAAAGTGTAAGAAAAGTAGGTGGGCTTGATATTATCAAAAGAAAATTTGAACAGAGAGCAAATGATTCTTGTAATAGTGATAACGATACTTCAAAACGTCAGAAAAATTAGTCTTTAAAAGTATATTTTAAAATAATAATAAAAATACTGTTTAAATTTTTATAGGACATAATAACTGTATGTATATCGATATTTATAGAGTGCGTATGCACACAATAAAGTATGTTGAACATACTTGAGGTGACATATTTTTTGTACACTTTATATACTCATCGTAACATTTTTTAGACATTTTTCGTAATTCTAAAACTTCATGTTGTGCAGTATACATATTTTATGTCTTTTTTATACATGATATTATAATGATGGTAGATTGTTCATCAACAAGTACTAAAACTGTTTATGAATAAATCTTTACATAAAGTATGTGTCTCTATGTGAGACGGCATCTCGATGCTAAAAAGTTTTGTTTTGAAAATGTTGTACTTTACTAATTGTAAATTGAGTTTACATTCTGTTACATTAATATATTTGGTCAAACTATTATAATGATATGTCGTAAATTCATTTATTAGAGTCACAGAGGCTTAGAGTCTCTAGTATGTTTTTTTTTTTATATCTACAAACATTAAATGTGGACTTCTCAAAAACATTTGTACTTGTTGAACAATAATATATATTCAAAAGATTATGAACAAAATTATACATGTTTACCCCAAAATAATGTAGATACTATGTTAGAAAAGCTTAAATATAAATCAGTTGACGATATAGATGAATCATTCTTCAATGAACGAGAAACTCTAAAAAACAAACATCGCGATAGTCGGGAAAAAAAATATTCTAAAAAGCAAACATCTAAGTCCACACATAAACTAGAAGAAAAGTCAACAATACTAGATACCAAACACGACGAGGTGTATTTACAAAGTGATGCAGAATTTGAAGAAACTTGCAAATCTTGTGATAAGGTTCTTCGGTGTGAGTATATTCAAAAACGTATCCGTGAAATTATAAAATGGTTTTTGACAGAGACTGAAATAATGTGGCTTATGAGCATGGGACATGAAAAAGCAAATGTAGCGTGTGGTCAGGAAGGAATGTCTTTTATATACACCAACTTTGTTTTAAAAATTATGTTAGTACCAAGTGAATATGATCATAAAAAACGCATAGAACATTGGGAGTTGGCATCTGAAAAAGGAGTGGGACCTACTGTTTTGGGTAACTTTTTAGTAAAAACAAATGGTGAAGTGTTATGGCCAATGAAGACTAGAATTTCTTTTGAATCTGCGCAAATGAAACCGGATGTGTATGTATCTTGTGTATGTATAGAACGTTTACACAAGACAAAAATTAACCCATTAGAAGCAGTCAATTTGATTTTACAAAGTGCATCAAATGGTCTTTTTCACAATGATGTAAGACTGGAAAATATAATGTCGAGAAAAATAACTCAAAATGGGAAAGAAGAGACAACACTTTTGTTTATTGATTGGGAAAATCCTATAATTTTCACTCATGAAATTGACAAAGAAAATACTTTCGTTGCAAATCTCTTAATGTATTTGAGAATTTTTGGCCAATTTAGTAATAAAGAACACAACAAATTGGAAAGTACAACTATGAAACTAATAAAAGGTCTAAATCGTACAAAATTAGAATCCTACTTACTATACTTTGTAAAATACATTAATCAACCAGAAAAAATGCAAGAAATTGAACGGGATGAGTTTATAAAGGAATACATGAATTATTTTGATTCAAACTTAGATATAATGAATGAATCGATAACAACAGATAAAGAAAACAAAGGACACGCAAATAGTATGATAACTCATATGGAATTTTCAAAAAAGAAAAACAGACAAGTAATGAGTGAGTTATATTAGTTTGGTTTGACCAATATAAAAAATGTTGTATAACTAAAAAAAGGATGATCACTAGCATTTTTTCACAAGGACTTATTTCATGTGGAAAAATAAAATCAATTTATCAAGACGAAGCAAACAATGGAATGAATTCATGTTGTAGTGTAATAGAAGAAACTACTCGACCAGACGTTGAAGATGTTTGTGATGTGACAGAACCAGGTGAATCGATGACAGGATGGACGAAAGCTGGTTACACAAGTTATGGCTTGCTTAGACCAGAGATTTTTTCTTACAATGGACATCTACAGTGGCAAACATGGAATATGAATGAAGGCGAATTGACACATACTCCAACATACGCTCGACTTCCTGACCTTCCATCATGCGGAACTCTTCCTTTAAACAATGAGTTTTTTCATATAGAAAAAACTCAGCAATTGAGATTAGTTGACGGTAACATTGTAGTGAAAAGTCGAATAAACGGAAAATGGTATAATTTTCCAGATAGTATATCTACTTCAGGCGACTCTTCAACACCAGAAGCCTTGGAAAATATAAAAAACTCTGATGTGGGTGTAATGTTAAGCGATCCATGGAAAGTTGCAAGGGGTGATGTTACTGCATCATCGTCTATCGTCAAGGATGGAACATTCCGTACATGGCCAAATGGTGCGTTGTTTAGCACGAATCCGGATAATCAGGTATATTCAATGGCCAAAGCACCTTCACGAAATTTCTTTCATTACGGAATGACGGCATCCATATACGATACAGATTGTAAACGTTTTCGATTCAACGGCGCAGGAAAAACTGGAATTTTAGGAAACAAAGACTGGTATATAAACCAATCTGCCGAGTACTATAAGTTAGAAGCTGAAAGAACGTTGCAAATGAACAAAGTGTACAGAGATTATGTAGGCGGACGAATCGGTCTCCTCGAAAACGTAAAAGAGTTTTCAAGAGAATACTTTACAGATGTCATAACAGAAGAAAAAGAAGTGTTAATGTCTCCTCATTCGGGAGACGGTGACGGAAATTATGGAGTTCACGTAAATAGTGCATATGCGGATGGTAAAAAAGTAGATGGTGGATTCGGATTGGAATGGTATGGTCCCTTTTATGATTATCCACACAAATGGTTCCACAATGGAAAAGAATATGGTTCTTCTGCAGTTGTTCCTCGATTCCGCAACATATATCGTTTCAAACCGACTGAAGATGGTAAAATGCACGACCCTCTAGTACGAGTAGATTCTAATCACTCGAGAGTTTCTGTATTCAACGATGCATTCACGTTCATCGACGGAGCATGGGGAAATACTATTGTGGATGTGGATGGTTACGTTTACCCTAGAGATTTTTCATTCAACGGAGGTTTAGCTCAATACTATTCACATAGGTTTGAAAAGTCTAGAAACCCAATGGTGTCCGGAGGAGGAGGTGATAAAGTAATAGGTGAGACCTTTGTAGGATATGTTCCTCCGGGCGACTACCTTCGCCCTATGGTAAAAAAAACACCGTCGGGTACCAAGTCTTATATTAAAGTTACAGGGACTTTACAGAGTGTCAAAGATCGTGCCTACTTTAGTTACAATACAAACAATTACATGTTGCTCGACGATGATGGGTATGTGTATATGACTGGAATGGGCTCTGGTTATTCAAACGAACGATTAATGGAGCTGAAAAAAATGTATCCTGACGACTTTGTAGATGTAATAGTGGACAACGGAGTTGTGGACTCGGAAACGTTTGCTGATCGCAACGACTTTGCAGAAGACATACATGATGTCATAATGAGTAATGATTATTATAACGGAGATTTAAAACAAAATGCTAAGAAACGCCACGGAACCGTAACATCTATTGTACCATCGAATGGTGTTCCAACCGCTGCCAAGTTGATGATGTATGAGGACGATAAAGTCTTAAGTTTACACCACCGAATTATCGGACCTAATTACGCATTGCCTGTCAAAGTGAGAATAAATGGAGAAGGAGATAGAGTCTACTTGAACGCAAATGAATACTCAGTTGTACACGAATCGAAGAACATTTGTGACGGTGGAAATTCTGACTGCAGAAAAGTAATGAGAGGGGCGGTATTCCACAAGAAAGACGGTACCGTCTGGCATTGGGATTTTCTGGAAGGATTTGATATTTTCCAAATGTCAGTAAATGGACAAACTGTCCCACGTTCGTCTTCCAACCCACCTACCCCAGAAAACCCAATTAAACCGAGCCATGTAGTGACTACTATGTACGAAGGTGTAATTGCAAACGTTGGTGTTTCTTGTAGAGACTTTTCTTCAGCATGTGCAGTTGATTCAAGCGTACCGTTTACTCCTAGTGTACCGACTCCACTGTATGATTTCTGTTCCAAGAATAGTGATGGTAAAACTCCCTGTAAATACGGAACATACGATATGGAAGAAAAGGGAGATAGATCAATGACTTGTTACGGATTTTTGTATGAACAACTTAGAAATCGAGACAACGGCGGTTTCAAACCTTTTACTGAAGAAGCTAAAGCCAACGCATGTAGTAGTGATCGCGAAGATCAACTTGTCGACTATACTAATCAAAACTTAGTCGAAAGTGCCTACGATACAAGCACATTCCCCAAAGATAAAGTACTTAGATTTGCTGATGCATGCAAACTAACTTGTGCCAAATATAACACTCCTCTAATAACTTTAGAAAATGCTAGGACAATGGTTCTCGACATGAAAGGTGCTACATCGTTTACATTAAAAGGTTCAGAAGTACCCAAGTTGAGAAAGTTGACTCTTGTCAACACAGAAAAATTGACGAAACTCATTCTCGATGGTGTCATGCTTCGCACACTCGAGATACCTATGACAGAAAACTTGGCATTGTCCAACCAAGGGAAATCCGCCATCGCGTATTTGAAACTCTCCGGAAAAGGTAGTGTGTCGGTAAACTTCATAAACGCATTGGATGGCTTGGATGGGCGCACTACAGACTCTGATACTAGTTCCTTACCGGTCGGTACTCCGTTGCTAAAAGGTGCGATGCGTTACATTGATCTCGGCGATACAATAACAGTGTCTGGTGACATAAGTACTATGAAACTCTTGCAACTATACAAATTCCGAGCTAGGAGTATATCAACACTAAATCTCGCAACTCTCATTCAGGGTTGTCCCAAATTAGTCGATTTGGATGTTGATATATCACCCACTAAAGTTTCAGAGCTTTCAACACTGGGATCCTTTAGTGCACACTTTAAACAATCGTATACATTTATTTCCAATGGAAACACATATCCTAATCGGCAAATAAAACTTGGTCCCTTGTCAGATTTATCTACCATTACAAATGTACTGTCTGGAAAATCTGTCACTTACCTTCGTGTAGATGATATCACAGCTGGTAATGGAGGTAACCTTGCCTCTTTGAAACCAACTGTACGTTCTATTCGCTTATCCGGTGCCATTTCCGGAAATGTTGACATATCTCGATTCACTAATTTAGAAACTCTAAGTATCTCAAGCACAAGTTCACTAACACTTGATTTGGACCAATCCTTTGGACATAAGTCTTGTGCATCACTCAAAACGATTCAACTTCTTGGTACGACTTCTAATGGATGGACCGGTTCTCTTACAAGCCTAAATTGCTACAATTTAAATGTCTTGCAAATTAAAGGGCCTTCTCTTGTTACCGGTACATTCAAAAACATTAAACTTGGTGAGTTGAGATCTTTAGCAGTTGCAAGTGTAGCAGTTACTGGAACACTTGATGACTTGGCGGCTGCTCATAACTTACACCATCTTGACGTCACGGGCAATGTAGTAAGTGGTGAAACGTCCAGTCTCAGACATCTTTCTAATCTAAATCACTTAACATTAAACGGTAAAATCGAGAACAAGGAAGATCTGAAAACTGCATGTGGAACAATTACGGTGGTACCACATACTTAATTATGAATGTTATGATTTCTAGAATGTTAAAAAATGTAAGTTAAATATATTATACATTGATGTGTGCATCGTGATACATATTTCAATGGTGATCTATCAAAGCGTCCCATACGGACCTATCGTCACTTGATAGATACGGTGTAACACAAAGTATGAGCGTGTCCAACGATGATGCTCTTTACCCAGTTGTAAAGAAGGCTAAAATAGAAGATTATGAATTTGGAAAAGTTGTTCCTGATGAAACTGAAATAGTTTCAATGGAGGAAACAAAATTAGACTTCAATACACTAGAAGAAAATATATCTTTGTTCAAGAGTTCTATTAATAAGACTCCGAGAAAGGTCCAGGAAGAAGTTTTAGAGTTTGTACACAAAAATATAAAAAATAAGTCTCTATTTGTATTAGACTTACCAACAGGATCTGGAAAATCCGCAGTTGGTGGTTTTGCAGGTATACTTTCTTGCACACATTATGAAAGTTCTCGAATTGTATATGTGACATCTTCAAAAAACCTTCAAAAACAAGTGGCGCAGGATGCGTTAAAATGGACATATGAAAAGTCAGGAAAAGTTGCTTGTCAATTTGGAAAATCCAATTATTACTGTCCAATGCGTATAAAAAATCTGTTGAATAAAAAGCATGATGATCCAAAAGGTATATGTGTACTTTGTGACAAGAGTGAAAAACTAACAAGAAATGTTATAGTGTATTTAAAGGAATTAAGTGAAAGAAATATAAAATACTTAAATCTACTCGATGATTTCTATACTATACCATTTCGTGAAATTTTTTTAGACAAGTTGAAAAGTTATCACGTTCCGGATCATTGTGCTACAAATATTTGGAATGAAATTTCTTCTTCCGGTGGTTGTGAAAAAACCAAATGTAATTGCAGGAAGGAGCTTAGGGTCAAGTTTAACTCTGAAAAGGATGGAGACTTTAATTCATTTTTAGCAAAAAATCTACAATGCCCTTCTTGCAAAGTACGAGTATGTGCAAAAATGTGTAGTATTCTAGTCACAAACATGGATGCAATTTTTTCATATGCAAGTCATGCAGGTTTAGAGTATATAATAAATCCTACAGATGTCATAATATTTGATGAAGCTCATAACATCTGTAAACGATCACAAGAACTGTTTGAAACAAACTGCCCAAGACTATTTAATGCTAAAAAAATAGATGAAACGTTACAAAAGTGGTCATCTATGAGCCTTTCATTCTGCAAGGGACACTTGGATCATAAACTTTTCTTCAATTTTCCTGAAGATGATAGAGCAGTACTTTGTTTCGACAATAAAAACTATATACAATATTATAGTATGATCAGAGAAAATTTAAATGGAATAAATACAAACGCTGAATTCAAAAAAGAACTAAGGTTGAAAATAAGAAACTCATTTGAAAAGATAGTAGACATTTACAAGGAGGAAGAGGAAACGTTTGAAAAATCATACAACCTAGCAGAACTTAAACTAAAGATTATAAATTTGTGCCAACTTTTGAAACTTCCAAAAGAAACAGAAAGTTCTATAATAGAACAAACATGCACAGAAAGACAAACTGTGTTGGGTGAAAGCTCGAAAGATGATATTACCAATAATAGAAATAAAGCAATTTATAGTTTACAAGCTGAAATAGTAGACTACTTTGTAAACTTTCAAAACTCTGACAGTATTGAAAAAGAGTACAAACTTCAAGTACATAATATATACATGAAAGGCGAACAAACTATAGAACATTTTTGGAATACTCTTACTGAAGTACATAAAGTAATTAGTGATATTGAACTTTCAAAAAAAGCTATTGAAAAATGTAAATGGCTTAATGATTATGATAGTTACTCCAAGTTTATTCCTAAAATTTCGAAATCTGGATTTCAATATGAATTGACATTTATGGAAAAATCAAATATTTTAAAAACATGTATTTGGGACAAACTTAAACAAGGTGCTATGTTTATGAGTGCTACGATTTCTCATCCAGAAAAAGAAGGAGAGTTTTGTTTTGAAGATTTTTTTTGCGAACTAGGACTACCAGAAACAACTGAATGTTATACAACAGGTGAAGTCTTTAATAGCCAGCGTCTAACAATTTATGTGCCACCTATGAAACGATATGCGTACAATACATCATCAGAATACAAGCGCGAATATCATCAAGAAAGAGTTAAACATTTAACCAAACAAATAAACTCAAATCCACTTGCAACTTTGGTTTTAAGTAACAATGTTGAAGATTACAAGAGTGTAATTTATAACTTGAAAAAATCGTTGAAAAGTCACAAGCATGTAGATTATAACAGAGACAAAGGTTTGTTTGAAATGTTTGAAAATGGTGTTGCAAATAATTTTATAATTTATGGATCTGAAAAATTATGGACAGGATTAAACTTGCCAGGAAGAATCGGTCTTGTTGTAATCATGAAACCTTTTAACAAGTTTCGACAAATTGAAGAGCCTTATTATACTACTATTTTTAGGAATTATTACAACGAAACTAAAAAAAATACTATAGAAATGTTTAATTCATTATACCGGTACAATACTTGTAAAGACACAATTCAAGCTTCTGGGAGAATTATGAGAAAGGAAGACGACTATGGTATGGTTATGTTTTTATCTGATAACAAAAAAGATGCACATATGCTACGAAACAAGTATAAAAACTCAAACTTTATATGTGGAAGTGAATTAAATAAATGGAATATACCTTTGTAAATAAAAGTTTATAAAAGGTTTACTAAAATAAACTACAACTTAAATACTCATATAATAAGTTTTATAATAGTTGTAATTACATAAATATTGGCTTTTTCAGTTTCTTTTCAAACGTTCTTACGTATATCACATAAACGAAAGTAAAGTATAAAACTTGATGCTATAAGACTGAGGATTGTTATATCGTATTTAAAAATAATCAACAAAAGAAGCGGTAATAAGTATTCAGAAATTTTTAGTATTTGTGTACCGGTTATAATTTTTTAGTTATTCTCTCATTGAATCATCATAAACAAATTATTTTAAAAATAAAAATAATAATATGGTCGGGATGGTTAGTCCATGTTATGGCGTTTCTCCTACCAATGATTTATGGGTCTACGCAATGCCTCAGCATACAGGCACTTCTACAGTCCATAACTTTTTATATCAAAACAGAAAAATATTAAACGCGGATCAACAATGCTTGCATTCTCACGCGCCTGTTTTTCCTAAAAATACAACTTTCACTTTTTCTTTTTTGGCAAATCCATTCCGACGAGTTTTGTCAAATGCATTTCATCGCGGAATCGTGAATAACTCAAAGGAAGAATCTGTGGAGAAATTCAGAGAATTTGTTTCAAAAACCTTTTGTGCGCGACATTTCCACACAACTCCGCATTGTATTTGGGTTCAATATAGTTTTTTGAATCGCTTTCCCAAACCCATTTATCTCTCTCCAACTTCTCAACTAAACACAGGTTTCCACCGGGTTCTTGAACATCTTGGGTATGCAAAGTCTGTATTTATGGAATTCCAGAACCACCACTGTGCTGCTTCTTGTTCCACCTCGTTTTCAAACCTTGTTCCGGGTACGAGGAGTCATGTAACATTGAAACAGAATGCATCGTTTTCTAAAATGGTAAATGAACACGACCACGTAAAGTGGTTTGACAAAGAAACGGAACAAAGAGTGATAAGTTTGTTCAAGGTGGATTTCGATGCTTTCAACTTTTCACTCAATTCGGACGACATGTGGAATTCACGTGGTGATCCGAAAAACTTGAAACTCAAATAAATACATACTATGTAAGTCAAGTGAAAATGGATAAGAATATACCATGCGTTCATGTTTCAAACATATACTTATTTTTTGACACTTGTTTACTTGTTTATAAAAGTTTGTATTCTGGTTTGATAAACTCTTCATTAAACTTATTTAAAAAGTTATCCTCTCCCAAGTAAAACTTTTCTCCCTTGGAATAACTATAACTTGGTTCTATGATTGTTTCGGAAATGTAGTTCATTTTATATTTTACTGTATTTACATTTTTTGATGTTATAAAGTCTAATTCTTCTTTGTTTATGTTTTCAAAAAATAGTCTTGTAAAACCCCTAATTATTTCGGTACAATTGTTCCTTGTACAAATATGAAAATTATGTACTGGGTTTGGTATGTTAGATATAAACTTTTTCAACTTTTTAAATCTGTCATGCCCTCCGCACATTAAAATTAACATATCTAAAGCACTTGGACAATCTAACCCATTTACTTCTAATTTTGAACCTACAAAGTCCATATATTCCTCCAGAGTTATATTATTCGATTCTTTCGTATAATTTGTTCCAAATAAACCTTCTACTTTTGTAATTGTTCTATCCCAATCAAATATATAGACTATTGGAATTCTATTATTATTACTCAGTAAAACAGAAAGTTTCTCTAGTTTATCAACATTTACACCAGATAACCAATCAAAATGATTTTTTAGATAAGTATTCATGCGATTGAACAAGTACATTAAAGAAGGTGACTTATGTGTTATAAATCTACCGAATGTTTTGTCGTCAATTCTCAAGGATTGACCGACTTTACAAACATTTATAAAAGAATTATTTTCATTATTTTCATCAAACACTTCCAAGTTTTCATAGTTATTGTCTATAAAAACTATACATTTTTTAAAAATGTTTTTCCCGATTACACAATCTCTCATTTGTAAGAATGTTTATATTTTTTGGCATTCAATCAAACTTTCAAGTTACATTTTCTATACTTGTTTCACTCATTATTGTTTTAATTGTTATAAATGAAACGGCATTTTTCAAAGGAGATAACATGTTCAATAATCTACGTTTATTGAAGTTATTTACAGCACCATCATTTATGAGTTCCACATTTCTTTTAAAATTGTTAAAATAATGTGTCACCATTTCATAATTTTCAACACTTTTGATAGATCCTTGTTTATTTTCCGTAAATCTAAGTAAAGGTGTTAGTGTACATATTGGAGAAGTGGATGCATTTTCTTTACAAAATAGCACAGGATCTAAATTTTCAAGTAGAAATGTTTCTGTTATAGATCCACTTAAAATGTTGTGACTTTCTATTTTCAAATGAACTGACTTGGAATTTTTACCTGGATAGTAACACCTTGCAAAAAGTCCTATGAGTGGTATTCCCATATCCGTCCGAACCATTGTCCAGAACACTGATATAATGTGCCTTGTTTTTTCAAGACATATGAGTATGTTGTTCTCATTTGAAAACAAATAAGTTGCAATCGTATCTACATTGTCTTTTAAAAATATTATATTTCTTTCATGATGTTTCAAATGATCATACAAGTCTCTCATTTTGAAACGTTTGTTACATACGTCTTTCGATGGACATATGAACATATTTTCATTACACCAGTTTCTATGTTTTTCAATATTAGCAATATGAAATTTTTTATGACACATACAACAAGGTGTTTTCAAGTTTAGTTCAGTTGCAATTTTAAAAGTCAAACTTTCAGGTGTATCGCAAAGGTTGTTTCTACACATTGGACATGTGTTATCATTCATAAACTCAAAACAAAAGTCACATACTCCATGTCCATTTTTACATCTTGTAAACGATTCATATACATCAGTACAAATACAACATGTTAATTTTTCTTCGACATACTCATGTATCTTTCTTTTTTTGAACTCTTTATACTTTTTTTGGATTATCCGCGATGCTATTACTTTATTCAAATCCATTGTTGACAGTTTCTAATATAAAAAAAAATCAGATTTTACATTAAAATATTTTTTCAAACAATGAGTGTGAAACTTGTAATAGGAATAGTTTCTACTTCTGTGGCCAAAAATAAGTTAGTGCTAAATTATTTACCAATAAATGATGAAATGTTTGTTTTTAGGTTTTTATTAGGAGATAATAGAAATCCTATGACAAAATATGAAATATCAGTAAATATATCTTCGGACAGTTACCCAAATAATATACACTGTAGTTGTACTCAGAAAACTAAATGGTGGTTTAAATATGCACTAAATAAATGGCCACAATCTTTATTTTACGCTAAAACGGAAGATGATACATTTATACATTATGAAAAACTAATGTATGATTTATCGTTTATAAATCCCAATTCTGACACAATGTATGGTTTAATAAACTATGTTAGTAATTCTACTTTTAAGGGTAGCGTTGAATCTCCACGATTACTCAATGGATTAATAAATCCATTTCCTACGGGACCATTAGCTCTTTTTACAAAGCCTCTAGCCTTAACACTGTATCAAGACTGTATGTATCCAACTGATATTCCACGCGCAAAGTTTGGTAAAAAATGTGTTTTGAAAAACCACGAGGTTACAAAGTATACGTGTGATGGGATAATTGGCAATATGATTGAAAAATGTGTTTTCCGAAAAATAACAATTGCTCATATGACATGGACAAAAAATCATCACAATGCTAAAACTGGAGGAGGTTTGGGTTGGGTACGTCCTGGGTCTGAAACTGTGGTTTTACATTACATGAAAGGAATTAATAAAGAATCTTGGGAAATTGCAAAAAAAGAAACTAGTGGAATGAACAAAACATTTTTCCCACCTTTTTTGTTTATGTTTGATCCTTCCCATAAAGAGTTTAAATATAGGTTTTACCCCCAAAATAAAACTTTGTGGAAAAGTTATATAAAAACTTGCAAGTATCCTACAGGAAAACCTTTAATGGAAGGTGGGAATCCAAAAACGTGGTATGAGTTTGGATGTCATGCAATAAGAGGCTTCAATATGTCTAAACTTTACTACTTGTAACGTAAATTTAATTTAATCATCAAAGTATTTAAACTCAGGGCTATACATTACAATATATTTCAAATACATAGTATTGGGAAACCTTCCTAATCCAAATACATCTTTTCTACTTTTGATATTTTCTGTAGCAAGATCCCATAGTTCATATACTCCACGACTGGGATCTTTTTTTCTTAAAGATTTGACATATTCTGAATACTCTTTTTTATGATCTAGTGTAATCACAACAATATAATCATTACTATAGTTGCTACTACACTTTATCGCACGAGAATCAGTAGTATAATCAACTTTAGGTATTTTAAACTCTATATTTCTTTGGGTATTCAAATAGTTGTTTATAGTAATAGTATTACCTTGATCAGACATTTCTAAAACATTACTGTTACCATTTCCTACTTGGAATATCTCCAACTCATAGTATATTCTATTAGCCTTTTCGAGTAACTTTTGTTCGTCTAAAACAATGTCAAATTTTTCGCGTATATTCTCATTTTGAAAAAGTGGTATATTTTCATGTAAATAATCTATTTTCAAAAAAGGTTTGTAGTTTTTTTCTTTTTCAGAAAAGGATTCGAATAGATTTCTCACTCTAACGCTTTGTTCCAATTCCAACACTTGAAATTGATGATGCTTCAAAAGTTTTTCTAATAACTTATTTAGTTTACATTTTCCTAACTTATCTGAAGAGTTTACACATGGTTCAATACAGTGTCCATTCTCGCAGTTTGAACATAATTCTTTCATGTACAAGAGTTTTTGTAACATTGTCTTTCCATTCCAATCTTTATCACTGTTCATTCCATTTTTGGTAATTTTTTGAATAATATATTGAGAATCGTAACATTCAGATGATGGATTATTTGATTCATCCAACTCCATTTAAAGTAAACAACAATTTTTTTCTACTGTATTTTTTGTAGGAGTATCATATTTATCGGTATGCGTCTTATTGGGATCTGGATCATGTAGAGTTTTAGGATCTAAAAGAATCCATACGTTGAAAAAGTCTTTATCAATAGTATCATTAACTACAATGTCAGTGTCGATCGAATCCTCTTTTTGCATGTTTCGTGACTCTTGTGCGTTCGTGACTGGATAAGTTGAATTTATTTACTGCAGTATATTAAATTGTAGTATAAGAAACACTATAATTTAATATTTTTGTACACGAACAACTTTATATTTTTTTTATTTAGACACTCTACTACTGTTATAAACTATACCATCTGTACTTGTACACTACAGTTTCTATTCCATCAACTTTCGTTTTTTCGACTGCTTATGCTTCTCATTAATTGCAGTAAACTTGAGTGGGATGTCAACTTCAAAGTTATTTTCGAGTATGTCACTTGCAACTTCAGAAGCCTTTTTTAAAGGCGTCATCATAAGTGCCTTGTCTGCAATTATGTTGATTGCAGGAGACGAGTTCAGGATAAATGTTTTTATGTTTGGTTTGGCCAGTTCAAAATTTAGAACTGTAAGAATATCTGCTTCCATATCCAGTAGTTCTTTTTTTGTGAAATCGACTTTTGAAGTAAAATATAGTACTTCTTCAATCGAAAAAGGGTATATCTCGTTAAACTTGGATGCAATGAAGACACAAGTTGCGGCCAACTTTTGTAGAGTGGGCGATACTTTCTTTGCAAGATATCTGTCCATATAAGATACTGCGTAATGAACGGTATCATCGAAAGTTGAAGGTCCAGAAGTAATCTCAATCATCCAATCCACCAGAATCTGTCGGTTACTGTCAGATATAAGGACCTTTTGAGGAGTGACTTCAAACGCTTTGATTGAGTCAGTGAAGGTGGTCATTGTCGTGGAGTTCTTGGAAGTGGAAAGGTGTGGTGTACTCTTTTACTCTTCGTCACATTCATTCGACTCAGTTTAGTATTCACGATGAATCGTTTTCTAAATCGTAAACATGATAAGAATAGTCAACTCGGTACTCGAAAAAAAATACCAATAATGGAAAGTGAAATTTATCAAACAAATAGAGACAACATTGAAAATTTAACACGTTTACAAAATATTAAAAATGACAAACTATATTATGAATGCGCGGAAAAGGTATTGAAAAAAAAAAGACCCGATGATTTACTTGGGAAAATTTTATTCGACATGGAGTATACAAACACTAAATTTTCCAATAAATATGTTAAAACACATCACACATATCAAAATTTCACTGAAATTTGAGTATTTTTTTTATATAAATGTTATGAATTTCATTCAACCCAGTTTTAACATCTGTTCGCAACATGTGTTTTGTTATTAGGCTTACATCTTGAATTAGTAAGTTATTTATGTTGTATATTTTACTGTACACACTATTAAAAGTATTTCTACCACTTATTTTTAGCTGAATAAATTCTCGAGACAAATTTCTGTCATCTATTATAATGTACCTTCGTGGATTATTTATAAAACACCAAAAAAGTATTTCCAAGGGTCTTTTATCACAAAAATTTGGTGTAACATCATAAATCTCTATATTATACTTTTTAAGTTCTAATTCTATTTTTTTTTTATGGTACGAGTCGTTTCTCCAGTTGCTTGACAAGACAACTTTAGAATTTGATTTTTTCACCACTTTTTCTAAATAAGAAAATGATGATGCCTGAAATTTTCCATTTATACACAATACACCATCTATATCTAGAAATATGACAGAATTTAACATTAGCTAAAATAGTGATTTGTTTCATAAACTGATTGCGTATGCTTAAAGTTTAAAAATTATTGCTTTGAAAATAATCAAATAGTGTTTAAAATTAATCGAACGTTCCAGAGTGTAAAGAAAACGTTGTAGAGTCTTAGAGTCTTAGAGTCCTTACAATACAAAATTTTGTGAGAGAGGAGAGACGACGATGACCATCAAAACTATAATTCAAACAGGTGGTCTTCACAAGTCATGCAAGAAACCTCCAATTTTAAAAAATAGTGTGATACTGTATGCGGACAAATTGTATAATCCATATTCTTCAGTCAAAAACCTAAAGTACAAAGAATCGATTGAAAAGGCAACTGAGATCATTCGTACAAAAAGTTGTGATCAATTGCAATATTTAGTTGCAAAAGGAAAAAACGCCATCATTTGCAAGAAAAATTTAACAATATTCTGTAGATATGGAAGACACCGGTCTAGAGTTGTTGCTAAACTTGTTCAGAAGTTTGCACCTAATTTAGTAGAAGTCATTCACTATTAAAGTCATTCGTTATTACAATATTTTTAAAAGTCATGTTTAAGTAACAAAACTAAAAATAAAAAAGACTACAAAGAATGATACAAGGAGTTTTTTTACACATACCTAGAACAGGAAGTTTTTCTAGAAATTACGATGATCGTTTCGAAGCAGTATGGTCTGAATCGGATGCAGATATTCCAACAAAATGTCCAATTTATGCAATGTTACGAAATGAAACATCAAGATATTGTTCAGAATGGAATATTGCGAAATATTATTTTAAATATGAAAACGCTTTTAAAGGATGGATACCTTTATCATATCCCAAAACATTTGAAGAGTTTTCGAATGATGAGTCTACACATAATGCAATGGTGAGAATTTTATCTGGATGTCAGTTATATGACGAAACATGTAACCCTACCTATCAAACAATGATGGATGTTTTTGAAAAAATACAAAATGGTTGTATTAATATAATAAGTCATGCGCCTTATATATTAAACAAGAATCCTCAACAATACAAATGTTCTGACGAAGAATTAGAAACTTCATATAGAGTAAATAATCTTGATAGGTTGTTGCTAGAAAAACTAAGGTCCATCAACTATAAAGAAATTGATACAAGTACGTTATCTAAAAGATAATAAAATAAAAAGATCGTAATAGTTTAAGGATTAAAATAAAAATGTTAGAAAATGGAAGAATACATTATCGCAGGATTAGGATTTATAGTCCCTTTTTGGATTCTGTACAATAAAAGTAATAAAGTTGTAAAAAAAGGAGTGTGTGTTATTTTAGAAAATTCACAAAATATAAAAGGCATAATACACTTGGAATCAAGAGGCTCCCAAACATATGTTAAGTGTGACATACATGGTTTAACTAACGGAAAGCATGGGTTACATGTACACACATCTGCAAACGTATCCGATGGATGTAAAAGTACATGTAATCACTACAATCCTACAAATAAAACACATGGAGATTGTAATGGAACTAATCGTCACAAGGGTGATTTTGGAAACATTTTTTCGGATGTCAATTTACATTGTGAGACCGAAGTAATTGCAGATGTAACATTAGAAGAAATAATAGGTCGGACATTCGTAATACATGAAAATGAAGACGATTTAGGAAAAGAAACCAATGAAGAATCGTTAATTACCGGAAATGTTGGAAAACGAGTGGCATGTGGTATAATAGGACATTTGTAAACATAAGAATTTTACATTTAATTTTTAAAATCGTTCACATTTAATTTTTTTTTAAATTAAACATAAATAAAAATGTCTCAACAAAATTTAGTGGATTGGAAACCAGAATATAAACATGATAATATATTGGAACATCCAATAAAAATATGTCAAACACTTAGTATTAGTTGTGTAAAGTCTCCTGACATATCATATACTTTAAAAAATGACTATGGTAACAATTTATCTACTTTTCAAGTTGAAACTGTGTCTAAAATAATTAGTTGTATTATGAAAAAAAAACCATTTTTGTTGGGAGATGGAACCGGAGTCGGAAAAGGTAGAGTTTTAGCAGCAGTTGTAAACGAACTTGACCAAAACACGTTGTGGATATCATCATCAATGAAACTTGAAAAAAGTGCACAAACGGAACTTGATATTGTATCCAACAATAAAAATTTTGAAAATGTTAAATTTTCAAGTTATACTTCTGTGAAATACAAGTTGAAAGAACTAAAAGAGTTTGTATCCAAACGTGATACGTTTATAATATTGGATGAATGTCATCAATTGAGAAATTGTTCCAAGACCAAAAAAATAGTTGATGTTTTATTGGCAAAATCTTCTAAGATATGTTATTCATCCGCTACAATTGCTAGTTCTATAAGACACTTGCCATATCTAGAAAAGTTAAAACTGTGGGGAGAAGTAGATTCGCCATTTGCGTCATGGGAACAGTTATATCAATCTTCAAGAACAGACTCTTCTGCTTTACTAGAACTTATATCACTTCATTTATGTAGAAACGGACAATATGTTTGTAGACAATTAGATACTAAGAATGTAAACTTTACAGTGCAAAATATTGTAATTGAAAAAAAATCATTGGATGTTTACGATAAGTTTGCAAAGGAACTTTTTCACGAATCTGGGAAAATAAGACAACACTTATTTTTAAGATTAATAACATATCTTAAAGTTAAAGAAACTATAAAGATAGTAGAAGAGTATTTGGAAAAGGGAAGTTCAATTGTTATTTCTGTTTCAAACACTGGTGAAGCATCTTTGAAAAGATCAAAAGAAAATGGTTCTTATATTACATATTTACAAGAAGTATCTGACAAATATGGTGTAGATTTAGAATTTAATCTTGAAGCAATTGACTTAATATTACATCATTTTGGTTCTAATAATGTTTCCGAAATAACTGGAAGAAAAATGAGACCAACTGGTTTAAAAAATAAATTTGAACGTGTTCCCAGAAATGACATAGAAAGTTTCAAAAATAACACTAAAAGGATAGCAATTCTAAGCAAAGCTGGTGGAATGGGTCTTTCGTTACATGACTCAACTGGTCACAATCCAAGAGTTCATATAATTTTGGAAATACCTTGGAGTGGTGAAGACTTTTTGCAACAAATGGGTAGAATATATCGCTCCAATGCTCAAAGTATACCAAGTTATGTTTTTATAGTTTCACAAATACCCTCTGAAAAAAGAATGATTTTAGGTATTGTTAAAAAACTTAAAAGTATGGGTGCAATTGTAAAAGCAGATAGAAATGCTTACGAAATACCCGGTTTGAAAGAGGAAAGTATATGGTCTTCACAAACAAAAGGAAATACTGGACTACAACTAGCATTGGCAAAACATAAAAATATTATACATGATACTTACAATGTAGATTTTTTAAGAATACAAAAAAGTGCAGCACACTTGAAAACTTCCATAATACAAAATCTATCTATTAGTGCTGACATAGAAGATTTACATACACCAGAATCAAATTATGAAATGTACATACATAATCTTTCATTAGCAAAAAACTTTTTCCCAAGCATATACAACTCTGTTGTTCTAAATTGGAGCCCCGAAAATCATATTTTGTTTAACTCATCATTCAAACGAAGAGTTTTGTACTTTTTAATGTGTGCTAAAGTATCCCCTTATTTAAATATGTTGGGTGAGAATTTATTAACTAGTATTATTGAATTTATGGCAGATGTGTATGAACCTACAAATTTAAATGCTATAGGGAATTGGATGCATATAAAATATGAAAAAATGTCTTCTTGTTCACAAGAACAAATAATGAATGATTGTCTAAGTATGCCTGTTCAACTACAAAGTTGTTTCTTAGACTTAATAAACTCCAATTATTTTGATAATGTAAAAACATCAAATATAATAACCATCAACCAATATGCGGACGAACTTGTAGGATCAAAACATATAAAAAGTTTTGTGGAAAAAATAACTGAAATTGAAGATGACAGTGTGTCTCATAAAATTAAAATAAAATATGAAATCATACCACAAAAAACTCCAATAGAAAATGCCGAGTTTTGGCAGTCTTTGTGTGGAAAAAGAATTTTATGGAGAACAACAAGTGGAGAGTATGAGTGTTTAGATGGCGGGAATTGTATTTTTGACGAGAATACATATAAAAAATGTAATGATGAAAAGTGGTATAAAATGTTGGAAAAACGTAATGAACGATTGAAAAAAATATGTACTCAAACACCTACAATATTTTATATTTCTGCAGAAAATGCTTTATCTTGTTGGTCATCTTCTCTTAAAAAAACTATAAGGTTTACTAATAATAATGTAAACGTTGTAGGTGTTTTAATAGACATTATGTCTTAGGAATTTCGTTTAAATATTCCCAGTAATCACTTCCATAATTGTGAACAAGTTCTTCACCACTGCGGATGGCTCTAGTGGTTATACAAACATAGGTATCGACATTACTCTTATATACCCACTGTACATTCACATCAGAAACACGATGATTCATTTTGACATAATCTCCTAGAATAAGTAAATATTCATTATCTTTACAATTAAACATTTTCAAACATCCTGTTACATATCTGTAAAGACTATCATTGCCTTTGACAATTAAGTAATGAGCAGTTGAAATTGTTACACCTTTTCGAAAACTTCTAGTCGCAAATACACCCTTCCCGTGAATGGGTGAATCTTTTATCATTGTTAATGGTGTATTGTAGTGATGAAAATATGAGAATGTTTGAGATATGTATTTAAATAATAAAAAAGTACTAAATATAAGAAGAACATTTACCATAATATATAAATGTAAAGTTAAATTTAAATTCTTATTTTATTAATTAGAAAACAAAATTTATGTTGATACAAAAATGCAGAAAAAGTTTTTTATTATTCAACAAAAATTTCAAACCCGGTATTCTCTGTAACGGAAATTATTGTATTGCCGTTAAATGTAAACTATTTGGAGAATGTTTCAACTTTATAAATGAAGAATTGTTACATGTAATAGGAGACAAAAACTTAGCACATAGAGCATGTTTTTGTAAAAGTATTAATGAAAAGTACCCTACAAGAATATGCTTTTACACAGAAGATGGATACATTGACATGGGTTGGGGTCTTGCTAAAAAAATAGATAGTAATGGAAGATATATATTTGATATAAGTAAAGAAGTCAAAGAAAGGTACAAGGACTACGAATACCCAATTTACCCAGGTGAGATAATACTAAAAAGTAATTGGACAATGTTTGACAACTGGATATACGAATCTAAGTTGGAAGCAAAGTATGCAAAATTTTTTACATTACTGGGAATACCATTTGTTCAACAACCTCCACCAATTCCTTCTATAAATTCTGAATGGTGGAGGATAGATTTTATGTTGTGGCCACTCAATGAAGATAAAAAATGTCTTGTTGAAATAAAACCAGGAAGACCTTATGATATAGAAGAGTATAAATGTGAAGTCGCATCTGAATATGTGAGTCCAATTCCCATAGTATTATTATATGGAGAAATGGAAGTTCCCTTTTTATACGATGAAAACAAAGGAAGACCAAACGGAGTGCATGGGATCAAATGGTACCTGAAAAATGGAAAACCTAAAAGAAAAGATGTAATAATAAAAATAAAAGATGATCAAATAGTGTTTGAACCCAGAAAAAAAACAAGTGACATGTCATGGTCACACCCTACACTTTTAAAAAGTTACATCGAAGCAAATACATCGAATGAATATATAACAATCTTAAAAAAAAACTGAAAACTTTTATAGTAGCTGGTGAATACATAATGGAATAATAAGAGATCCTAATACAATTGTATTTTCATTAAAACCACAATAGTTACTAACATAATAGTTCATTTTTTTATTTTTTAGTTTATAACAAGGCAATAACACATGTTCTATAATAAAATTTGAATCAACAATTACATTTGGAGAAGTTGAATAAGAAATATTGATCGTATTAACTTCATCTGTAGTCATTGCAATAGGCAAGGCCAAAGGAATTGTATTTAACAGAGTCGAATATGTAACTTTTTTTTTATAAAACATCAACTTTATTTGAAGTACTATCAAAACTTTTAACAAAAAATTTTAATTCATAAATTGTAATTCTAAAGTTGTAATACTGTAAAGTATTATCCAGTATTATATTTATATATCTAGGAACTTCTATATTAATATTGTAAGTTTTTTTCATGAAATCTGTTACAGTACAGTTTCTTTTCATAAAAATCATAAACTTTGAATTATCCATCGAAGAACTCTCAAAAGTGTAAAACTTGTAATATAACAATAATGTAAAAATACCAAATGACCACATATCAGCCGCGTAACCATCATAAATTTCTTTATTTGAAATTTCAGGACATATGTAATTTTTACTCCCGCATTTATTTTTAAGAGTTCTTGGATGTGTATTGTTATTTGTATAACGGTGTGCATTTCCAAAGTCTATAAGTTTACAAATGTGGCCATTGAAAACTACATTTTCTAGTTTTATATCTCTGTGACAAATTCCCGAGTAGTGAATATAATTAATAGCTTCAATAACATCAAAAACAATTTTATGAGTTTCTTCTTCTATAAAGTTACGTTCATTCAACAACGTTAGCAAGTCATCGCCTCCAAATTCCATTATCAATTGAAACTCCTTTTCACTTTCTGTGTGATACATATACTTTATTATATTTTCATGATTTAAACTTTTTATTATATTTATTTCATTAAAAACAAATTTGTGACTATATTGAAATGTACATTTGAACAGTTTCAAAACAGCATTGTTTTCTTTATAAAGACAATTGTAAACTTTTCCGAATTCTCCTTCACCTATCAAATTTCCAATTACTATTTCATTCATTAAGTCTTATAAGAGAATCGAAGTGACAGTTATTTTTATTTATTAAATATATTTTAGATTTGTAGTTTCCGAATGTAACCCATCTTTTGTTATGACCTTCCCAAACTTTTATGTTGACTCCTGTAATGTGACTTGTTGCACATACATCTTCATCATCTGCCCATTCTCCATCTTTTGAAATTGCTATAGACTTTTTTATTTTGTTTATTTTATGATAATACGAAGACAATAAACTCCGTAACTTTTGATGATTGACATCCATAATTTTGTATCTTTGTAAAAGAAAACATATAGCATGAAAAAAACAATTTCCATCTTCGGGTTGTGGAACTACCTTATATTTTACTCGCATGTTTGTTTAATAACTATCTAATAAAATATTGTGTAGTATGATGTCCAACTGTTGTGAAAACTGATTATAATATTCTTTTTCGAAATCAATAGCATGTGTTATTAGTTCGACATCTCTAGATAAAGAAGCATTTTTTTTCATTACTAGTGAGAGGTTCAAAAACTTTTGAAAAGATCTGTTTGCTGACCACACAGAACATTTCTTTAAACTATAGTTTACTAATGTTTCATCCAAATTTTGTACAATGTATTTAAATATTTCGTCGCTTCCCAACAATGATATTTTTGTTAAAATTTCACAAAGGTCTTTATGTTGTTTCAACATAAGCGTTTCTTCTATAAACTTATGGTTTTTAGTAACGAAAATTTTTTGGGTAATGTATGATCCTAAACTCACACTTCCCAGTAAAACTCCCTGTAATACAATTTTTTGTACCATTCCATTCATTTCTATATTTTTATAGTAAGTACAATAAATTAATATTTTTTAAAACGCATTAACAAATGAACATTAAATTTAACTTTATATACTATATTTTTGTAATCGTAGTAATTGAAAATGCAAATTGTCAGTGTTCAAACACATGCGACGGGAAAAAATTATATATTTTCAATTCTATTTGTGATGACGGAGGAGAACAATCATTAACATCCGAATGTTCATTCGGAACTGATTGTGGAGATTGTGGAACCAGATCAAACACGTCATTTTTGAGATTCAATAACAATACATTATCACAACCGCCGTCACTGCCCCCACCACTACTACCACCTCTGTCGCTACATCCATCACCGTTATTGCCCCCGCCACTACATCCATCACCATTATTTCCTCCACCACTAATTCCACCTGTGTCACTACATTCATCACCATTATTGCCTCCACCACTACTATTACCTATGTCACTACCTCCATCACCGTTATTGCACCCGCCACTACCACCTCTGTCATTACATCCATCACCGGTATTGCCTCCGTCGTTATTTTCTCCACTGCTTCCACCACCTGGATTACCACCACCTGGTTTACCATCGGATGTACATCCACCCGGATTACCAACGGTTATACATCCACCTAGTTTACCACCACCTGAATTACCACCTCCCATTTTACCATCCCCAATATCACCACCTCCCATTTTACCATCCCCAATATCACCACCTCCCATTTTACCATCCCCAATATCACCACCTCCCATT